>Ga0208492_1000091_pt1 | contig 93655 bp, 86 predicted proteins | sample Subbioar_CSW14AB_FD_184820 | JGI IMG/M metagenome (GOLD analysis project Ga0208492, IMG submission 184820) | Serpentinite rock and fluid subsurface biosphere microbial communities from McLaughlin Reserve, California, USA - CR12Mar_CSW14AB (SPAdes) | ecosystem: Environmental > Terrestrial > Deep...
CCCTATCGCTCGTTTCGATTGAAGCCCGCTCCCGCGGGCTCCTTTGCGCAGGTCCTCACGGGAGTCGCGATTCGCCGCTGCGTCCACGCAAGGAGCCCGTAAGGGCTTCAAGCTGAAGACGCGAGCGTCCGTGTGATTCGCGAAGGGGCCCCGGCTTTTCAAGCTTTTCAAGCCGGGGGGAACGGGTCACGAGGAATCAACGCGCTCGAGAAATGCTCCAGATCGCGTGGATCTCACGAGTCGGCCAACGGCAGGGTGAACGCGTCGAGGGTGCGCATCGTCACCCCACCTTTGTCGGAGCCGATCACGTCGACGGCGAGCGCAGCCGACTCGAGCGTGATCCGGAGATAGTGAAATGGGCGTGGGCTCTTGCCGGTGAAGCGGTCGTCGAGGTGACGGCGTCGTGCCCCCTCGTGCAGGGGCGCCCGTGGTCCCCCTCCGCCACCGCTCACGACGAACGCCTTGCCATCGCGGACGAAGCGCTCGTACGCGTGGACGTGCCCGCTGATCATCGCGCGCGTCTTGCGTGCGCGGGAGAAGACGGGGACGAAGTCGCGCTGCACGTCTCGATCGTCGCCGGTGACACGACTGTTGGTGTAAGGCGGATGGTGCGAGAGGACGAGCACGCCTCGCACCGCAGGATCGGCATCGGCCGACGCGAGCGTCTCCTCGAGCCACCCGAGCTGCGTCGACCACTCCGAGCGCGACAGCCGCATGCGGTTCGAGTCGAGGAGCACGAGCAAGAGCGGTCCATAGGCGATCGACGACCAACCGCGGCGCGGTAGGTGCGGGAAGCGCGCGAAGAACTCCGCACGCGCGCGCCCCGCGAGCAGCCCGTAGTCGTGATTGCCGAGCACCGAGAAGAGCGGTCTTTCACGCAACGGCGCGGCGAGCGCGTCGAAGCGCGCCCAATCCGTTGCGTCGTCGCCACGAAACACCAGGTCTCCGAGCAGCGCGACGAAGTCGACGTCCTCGCGGGCCACCGCTCCCACGATGACCCGGCGCTCCGGGTCGTTCTGCTCACGGAAGAGCTCGAGCATCGAGGTTCGCTGCAAATCGCCGAGCAGAACGAACCGTCGGGTGCGAACCGAGAGCGGTGCTCCGGTGAACGGCGAGCCTGCGCGTGACACTTCGTCGAGCGTACCGTGTTGTCGTGCGGGGGTCGTCGGGTCACACTCTGGCCTTGCGACGCACCCCGAGCCTTCTCGCATGCATCGCCTTGCTGTCGAGTGCTCGAGCGGGCGCAGCCGACATGCCGAGCCTGGTCTTTCCCGAGCCCGCGCCGGCAGGGCACGCGCGCTTCGGTCTCGGGGTCTCGGTCGACGTGCTCCCGCGTCGGCTCGTGGAGTCGGAGATCCGTGAAGTTCCGCGCATGGTGGGCCAAACGCGGGTCGGGGTCGGCGCAGATTTCTTCGCGACCGCCCGGTTCGCGGGCAACGTGCTCTCGAACGAGCTCTCGGTGTCGGCGGGTTACGCGCATCGCTTCGGGCCCATCGTGGCCGCGCTCCATGAGCGCGTGGCGTTCTGGCTCGGATACCTCGGCGTCGAGGGATTCGACACCACGGCGTGGGGGCTGATGACCATGCCCGGCGCGTCGATCGGCGCGGGCGATCCCAATGGGTTTCGCTTCACTGCCACGCTCGAGGTCTTCCTCGTCCACGCGCAACACGTCCGCCTGCCCGATGCGACGGTCGAGCGCCGACGGTTCCTCGTCGCCGGCGGGGCGCTGACGCTGACGGTCGAAGATCGCGTCGGCAAGAGTTCGCTCGTCTACTACGGCGTGACCGCCACGCTCGCGCAACCCGATTACCAGCTGTGGCTCGCGTTCTCCGACTCCGAGCAACGACGCGTCTACCCCACGTTCTTCGCGGGCTATGGCTTCTGATCTGCGCGCTCTCCTGGCGCTCGTCGCGCTCGCCTCGGCGTGCGGCTCGGGCGCGCGCGAACGGTTCACGCCGCCGGCGTTCGCCGATGGTGGGCTCCTGCGTGACGCGGTGCCTGCGTCGCGCGCCGCGCTCGCCCAGCTCTCGGGGGTGCACGGCGTCGAGGGCGATGCGGCCCTGCTCGGCGACGACGTCGTGGTGCGGGCCGCCGGCGATAGATTGAGCATCTTCGCGCGGCCCGACGCGACGTATGCAGTCCTCCGGGCAGGGTGTCGCGACGGCGGAGATACATTCGTCCTGGAGGGCTACTACCGGCGCGCGACCACCGTCGCCTCGGGGCTCGTGCGCTTGTTCGCCGAGCCGGAGACCAATGCGCGTGCGCTCTGCCGGGGTGAGCCTGCGCCCGCGCCGATTGAGCTCGCAGGCACGTTCGATGACAGCTCCGTGCGGCTCCGTTTGCAGCGTGGTGCCCGCGATCCGAGCGGACGGTTCTTCGTCGTCGCGCATCGCGGGGGATGCCGGACGATCGACGACTGCGGCGCGTCCGAGAACAGCCTCGAGGTGCTGCGTCTCGCCGACGCGCTCGGTGCCGACGCAGTCGAGGTCGACGTCCAGCTCACGAGCGACGGGGTTCCGATCCTGTATCACGACGACCAGTTCGATCCGCGTCTCGCGAGCGGCGCCTACTGCCGCGGACGCGTCGCCGACTTCACGATGGCGCACGTGCAAGCACTGTGCAGGCTCGCGGGCGGCGAGCGCGTGCCCACGCTCGACGACGCGTTTCGCACGGTGGTCGACGAGACCACGCTCCGCGGCGTGTGGCTCGACGTGAAGTCGGTCGACGTGCTCGGCCCGGCGAGCGAGCTGGCTGCGCGGCATTGGGCACGAGCGAAGGCCGCCGGCCGCGACGTGACGATCGCGGTCGGGTTGCCGACGACCGAGCTGATCGACGCGTGGCGCGCGCGCCCTGCACCCAGCGGGCCGACCTGCCTCGCCGAGCTAGAGGCGTCAGATGCGATCGACGCAGGGTGTGGCGTGTGGGCGCCGCGTTGGACCCGCGGTCTCCTTGAAGACGACGCGCGGCGCGTCCGCGAGCACGGCGGGCGCGTCGCCTATTGGACGCTCGACGAAGAGGACTTCATCGACACCTTCCTCGGCGCGCATCCGGACGCGCTCCTGACCAATCGCCCGGGGCTCGTGCGCCATCGGTTCGAGTCGATCGGGGTGGTGCCGTGAGGGCGTGGATCACCACGTCGATCGTCTCGGTCGCGATGACCCCGTGCGTCGCGCGCGCGGAGCAGCCGCCGTTTCAGCTCGAGGCCTCCGCGAGCTTCGGCTACACGCGCGCGTCTTCGGAGTCGTTCGGCGGCGATGGACGCCTCGCGGTGCAGAATGGCGGACCGTCGATCTCGGCGCACGTCGCCGCACGTCTCCGTCATCCGGTGATGCCGTTCGTGGAGCTCGGTACGACGCCCGTGTTCCGCAGTGACGACGCCGCCGATCTTGGTCCGTGGGGCGGAACCACGACCGCGTACAATCGACTCTCGGCGACCTGGGCGCTCGCCGGTCCCGAAGTCCCGATTGGTCCGCTGCGCTTGTTCGGCGGTGTCGGAGCGTACCGTCTCGCCGTGCGTTCGACGGTGCTCGGAGTGACGGCGACCAGCACGGATTGGTCCTTCGGCTACGGTTTCGGCGCCACGGTCCACCTCCTGTCGCGCGAGTCGTTCCGCGTCGGCGTCGGCGGCCGCGTGCTGCTCTTGTCCGAGGCCGAACTCGTCGTCTACCAGGCCGCGTTGGTGGTCGGCTGGGTGGGGCCGCGCTGACGGTTCTGCTCACTGTGGTGGCGAACGCGTCGTTCAACGTGTGAGCATGGCGTCCCACCGATAGGTGGTCGCGGGCGGCTCCTTCGACAACCGGATCACGAGTTCGGCCATCTTGCCGACCACCCATGCGAAGGACTCCTCGCCGAGCGACGACACGTCGAAATCGGGCGCCGAGTTCATGAAGTCGATGGCGTAGGGCACGCCGTCACGCACCGCGAACTCGCAGGTGTTCATCTCGTAGCCCAGCGCCTCGCAGATCGTTCGCGCGTGCTTGACGATGGCGTCGTGGAGGGCGGGATCGAGCGGCGGCATCGACGACCGTGCGCCCGAGTAGCGTTCGAAGTGCGACAAGCGCGGATCCCACGGGAGCGCGAGCACCTCGGTGCGACCGACGACCACGCACCGCACGTACTGCGACCACTCGATCGCCTCCTGCGCGATCATCGTGAGGCGCCCCGTCTTGTCGTACACGCGGAGCAACTCGTCCTTCGAGGTCACGCGGTGCACGTCGCGGAAGCCACCGCCCCAGTGCGGCTTGAGGAAGATCGGCAGCCCGAGGTCATCGATCATCCCGTCCCAATCGAGCGGATAGGCGAGGTTGCGCAGGCTCGCGGCGCTCACGTCGGGCGAGTACTCCTTCGACGGGAGCACGTACGTCTTGGGGATGGGTACGCCGAGCTTGCCGACGAGCGCGGTGCCGAAGGCCTTGTCGTCGGCGATGCGCCAGAAGGGGTTGTTCACGACCCGCGTGCCTGCGAGCGCCGCGAGCTTGAGCACCGGCTGGTAGCAGGTGACGTCGTGGCTGATGCGATCGACCAGCACCTCGTAGGTGCGTGGCGCGTCGCCACGAGCGAGATCGATGTGCGCGTACTCGGCGACGACCCCTTGATCGCGCCGAGCGACCTCCGCGATCAGCGCATCGGGGAAGCTACGCTCGCGACCAACGAGGATTCCGACTCGGGCAGGGGCCGACATGGCCGGCGAGAGTACCGCGCCTGCGGCTCGCTCCGTCGACGACGGTGAAATTACCAGCAAAATCAATTGAGTACCCCGAGCGGCGCCGGCCCGGGCCAACAGTCGCTTGACACGTTTCCCTCCAACAGTAGACTGCGCGCCCCCCCGATCACCCGTGTCGCGTCCAGCGCTACGGCCGTGGGACCAAACCTCGCAGAGACGATCAAGAACCCATGCCGACGATCAATCAGCTCGTCCACGCCGGACGCGCGGTCATCAAGAACAAGACCGCCTCCCCCGCGCTGAAGTCCTGCCCGCAGAAGCGTGGCGTTTGCGTTCGCGTGTACACGACGACGCCGAAGAAGCCGAACTCGGCTCTCCGTAAGGTCTGCCGCGTCCGCCTGACCAACGGCATGGAAGTCACGTCGTACATCCCGGGCGAGGGACACAACCTCCAGGAGCACTCGGTCGTCCTCATCCGCGGTGGCCGCGTGAAGGACCTCCCGGGCGTTCGCTACCACGTCGTTCGCGGCACGCTCGACGCGTCGGGCGCCATCGGCCCGAGCTCGACCAACAAGGCGAACCGCAATCGCAAGCGTTCCAAGTACGGCGTGAAGAAGCCGAAGTCCTGATCGGACTTCGCTCGCCCGTCACGTCCATTCCCAGCTGCTAGCCAGATTCGTAGAGGATTCCGATGCCCCGTCGCCGCGAAGTACCGAAGCGCAGGATCAACCCCGATCCGAAGTACAAGGACAAGCTCGTCGCCAAGTTCATGAACACGGTGATGGTCGACGGCAAGAAGGCCGTGGCCGAGGGCATCGTGTACGGCGCGCTCGACATCGTGAAGGCCCGCTACAAGGAAGACCCCCTCGAGGTCTTCAAGAAGGCGATGGACAACGTCAAGCCGAAGCTCGAAGTGAAGAGCCGGCGCGTCGGCGGCGCGACCTACCAGGTCCCCGTCGAGGTCCGTCCCGAGCGCCGCGTCGCTCTCGCGATGCGCTGGCTCGTCCAGTACTCGCGCGACCGCGGCGAGAAGACGATGCGTGAGCGCCTCGCCGGCGAGCTCGTCGATGCCGCCGCCATGCGCGGCAACAGCGTCAAGAAGCGCGACGATACGCACAAGATGGCTGAGGCCAACAAGGCCTTCGCGCACTATCGCTGGTGATCCACGGAGGCGCCCCTGGCGTCTCTTCTCGGCCCGCAAACGACCAAGGACTCGCAACGAGACAATGACGAAGACCACATAGGACCGAGTGTCGCCTCTCGAATGCAATCCCTCGCTGGATTGCCGAAGCCTCCCTCGGACCCTCCTCTCGACACGAAGTAGCTGCAAACCAAGCAGCGAAAGTCGAGGGAGGGTCTTCGTACATCTCGAGCCCTCGACTGTAGCCCCCGACTCACACCAGGAACGAACGATGCCCCGCGATTATCCCCTCGAGCGCCACCGCAACATCGGGATCATGGCTCACATCGATGCCGGTAAGACGACGACGACGGAGCGCGTCCTCTACTACACCGGTGTGAACTACAAGATCGGTGAGGTTCACGAGGGCGCCGCGACCATGGACTACATGGTCCAGGAGCAGGAGCGCGGCATCACGATCACGTCGGCTGCGACCACCTGCTCGTGGGAGCCGGTCGCCGGCCCCTACGGCAAGATCCGCCACAAGATCAACATCATCGACACGCCCGGACACGTCGACTTTACCATCGAGGTCGAGCGCTCGCTCCGCGTCCTCGACGGCGCCGTCGCGGTGTTCGACGGCGGCAACGGCGTCGAGCCGCAGTCCGAGACAGTGTGGCGTCAGGCCGACCGTTATCGCGTTCCCCGCATCGCGTTCATCAACAAGATGGACAAGGTCGGCGCGTCCTTCCAGATGTGCGTCGACTCGATGAAGGAGCGCCTCGGTACCAACGCGGTCGCCATCCAGTGGCCCGTCGGCGAAGAGGATCAGCACAAGGGCATCGTCGACCTCATCACGATGAAGGCTGCGATCTTCGACGAAGAGTCGAAGGGTCAGAAGTTCGACATCGTCGAGATCCCCGCCGACCTCAAGGAGCTCTGCAAGAAGAAGCGCGAGCTCATGATCGAGGCGTGCGCCGACGTCGACGAAGCCATCATGGAGAAGTATCTCGCCGGCGACCTCGATGGGGTCACCGAGACCGAGATCAAGCGCGCCCTCCGCGCCGGCACGATCGCCTTCAAGCTCGTCCCGGTCGTCTGCGGCACCGCCTTCAAGAACAAGGGTGTCCAGCAGCTCCTCGACGCCGTCGTCGAGTACCTCCCGTCGCCGATGGATCTGCCCGCCATCAAGGGCATCGACGCGAGCAAGGCCGGTGACATCCCGGTCGAGCGCAAGGCCGACGACAACGCGCCCTTCTCGGCGCTCGCGTTCAAGATCATCAACGATCCGCACGGCAACCTGACCTTCTTCCGCGTCTACTCGGGCCAGATCCAGTCGGGCACCATGGTGCTCAACTCGACCCGCGGTAAGCGCGAGCGCATCGGCCGCATCCTCCAGATGCACGCCAACAAGCGCGACGAGCTCAAAGAGGCGTACGCCGGCAACATCTACGCGGCCGTCGGCCTCCGCGACACCCGCACCGGCGACACGCTCTGCAGCGAAGACGCGCCGGTCATCCTCGAGAAGATGACCTTCCCGGACCCGGTCATCAACGTCGCGATCGAGCCGAAGAGCAAGACCGACCTCGAGAAGCTCGGCGTCGGCCTGCAGAAGCTCGCGTACGAAGACCCGAGCTTCCGCGCGTACACCGACGAAGAGACGGGGCAGACCATCATCGCCGGCATGGGCGAGCTGCACCTCGAGATCATCGTCGACCGCCTCCGCCGCGAGTTCAAGGTCGAGTGCAACGTGGGCCGCCCCGAGGTCGCCTACCGCGAGTCGATCAACAAGCGTGTCGAGAACGTCGACATGAAGTACGCCAAGCAGTCGGGCGGCCGCGGCCAGTACGGCCACGTCCGTATCCACATCGAGCCGGGCGAGCGCGGTTCGGGCTTCATCTTCGAGAACGACGTGGTCGGCGGCGTCATCCCGCGCGAGTTCATCCCCGCGATCGAGAAGGGCATGAAAGAGGCCCTCGAGCGCGGCGTCCTCGCCGGCTACCCGGTGATCGACGTCAAGGTCGAGCTCTACGACGGCAGCTACCACGAGGTCGACTCCTCGGCGGCCGCCTTCGAGATCTGCGGCTCGATGGCAGTCCAGGAGGCCGCGAAGAAGTCCGGCATGCACCTCCTCGAGCCGGTCATGAAGGTCGAAGTCACGGTGCCCGAGCTCTACATGGGCGACGTCATCGGCGACCTCAACTCGCGTCGTGGACAGATTCGCGGCATGAGCCAGCGCGGGAACGCGCAGATCATCGACGCGGAGGTCCCGCTCGCGATGATGTTCGGGTACTCGACGGACCTGCGGAGCAAGACGCAGGGCCGCGCGACGTACAGCATGCATTTCTCGCACTACGCCCAGGTGCCGGGCAACGTGCAGGAAGAGATCGTTGCCAAGGTGAAGGGCGCCTGAGCGCGCAGGAGCAGTTTGAATGACTTCCAAGATTCGTATCCGCCTCAAGGCGTTCGACCACCAGCTCCTCGACAAGTCGACGAGCGACATCGTCGAGACGGCCAAGCGCACGGGCGCCAAGGTCGCGGGACCCATCCCGCTTCCCACGCACATCTCGCGCTACACGGTTCTCCGCGGCCCCCACGTCGACAAGAAGTCGCGTGAGCAGTTCGAGATCCGCACTCACAAGCGTCTGCTCGACATCCTCGAGCCGACTCAGCAGACCCTCGACGCGCTGATGAAGCTCGACCTCTCGGCGGGCGTCGACGTCGAAATCAAGTCCTGAAGGTGAAGCCATGAAGTTCGACGTCTTCAATCTGAAGCGTGAGAAGACCGGCGAGATCGACCTCGCCGATCAGGTCTTCGGCGCCGAGGTCAAAGAGCAGCTCTTCTACGAGATCGTGAAGTCGCAGCTCGCGAGCCGCCGCGCCGGCACCCAGTCGGCCAAGACGCGCTCCGAGGTCGCTGGTTCGTCCAAGAAGCTCTACAAGCAGAAGGGCACCGGCAACGCGCGTCACGGATCCATCCGCGCCCCCATCTACCGTGGTGGTGGTCGCGCGCACCCGCCGACGCCGCGTGATTGGTCGTTCCGTCCCCCGCGCCAGATGCGCGTGGGCGCGCTCAAGAGCGCGCTCTCGCTCCTCGCGAAGGAAGGCCGCCTGGTCATCGTCGACGCGATGAAGCTCGACGAGATCCGCACCAAGGGTCTCGTGGTCGCGCTGAAGGCCCTCAAGGTCGATTCGGGCGCCCTCCTGGTCGACGCGAAGGAGAACGAGAATCTTCGTCTCTCCGCGCGCAACCTCGAGACGCACACCGTGCTGCCCCCCGAGGGCGTGAACGTCTACGACATCCTTCGGCACGACCACCTGGTCCTGTCGCAGGACGCTGCGAAGGCTCTCGAAGCCCGCTGCCTCCGCTGAGGTCATCATGAGCCCCGAGAAAGTCATCAAGCGCCCAATCATCCTGACGGAGAAGTCGCGTCTCCTTCAGGAGGGCCAGAATCAGTTCGCGTTCGAAGTCGATCGTCGTGCAAACAAGATCGAGATTCGCAACGCGGTGCAGTCGCTCTTCAAGGTGACCGTCACCGACGTCAACACGCTGGTCATGCGCGGCAAGATGCGCCGCATGGGCCGTGGCGTTTCGAAGACCCAGAACTGGAAGAAGGCGATCGTGACCCTCAAGCAGGGTGACTCGATCAAGTTCTTCCAGGGGACCGAGGAGTAGTCCTGTGGCAGTCAAATCCTACAAGCCCACCTCGCCGGGTCGTCGTTTCTACAACGACTACGACTTCTCCCTCATCTCGAAGAAGAAGCCGGAGCGCGCCCTCACCGAGCCCACGAGCTCGACGGGCGGTCGTAACCACCATGGCCGCATCACGATGCGGTTCCGTGGCGGTGGCCACAAGCGTCGTTATCGTCTGATCGACTTCCGCCGCGACAAGATCGGCATTCCCGCCACCGTCGCTGCGCTCGAGTACGATCCCAACCGCACGGGGCGCATCGCGCTCCTCCACTACGCCGACGGCGAGAAGCGCTACATCCTCGCGCCCGACGGCCTCAAGGTGGGCGACAAGATCGTCTCGTCGCGCAACGCCGACATCAAGCCCGGCAACTCGCTGCCGCTCCGCGCCATCCCGCTCGGGACGGCGGTGCACGCGGTCGAGATGAAGATCGGCAAGGGCGCGCAGCTCGCGCGTTCCGCCGGCGTCGCCGCGCAGGTGATGGCGAAGGACGGCGACTACGCCCAGGTCCGTCTGCCGTCCGGTGAGATCCGCAAGGTCCACCAGGACTGCCGCGCGACCATCGGCCAGGTGTCGAACATCGACCACATGCACGTCTCGCTCGGCAAGGCCGGTCGCGCGCGCTGGCTCGGTCGTCGTCCGCACAACCGCGGCGTCACGATGAACCCGGTCGATCACCCGATGGGTGGTGGCGAGGGTCGTAGCTCCGGTGGCCGTCACCCATGCTCGCCGTGGGGTCAGCTCTCGAAGGGCCTCAAGACCCGCAACAACAAGCGCACTGACCCGATGATCGTGAAGGGTCGTACGCGCGGTAAGCAGACCAACAACTGACGAGATGTCGAAGGTCGAAGGTCAAAGGTCGAAAGGCCTCTGATTCTCGACTTTCGACTTTCGACTTTCGACTTTCGACCTGATTTGCCGCCAGCAGAGCTGGTACGTCCCACCGCCGAATGACGGTGCGGGCTCAAGGAGCTAGAGAATGCCCCGTAGTATCAAGAAGGGTCCCTTCATCGACGGTCACCTCGCCGAGAAGATCGAGGACGCGAACAAGACCAAGAACAAGAAGGTCATCAAGACCTGGTCGCGTCGCTCCACGATCGTCCCCGAGGCCGTCGGCCTGACCTTCGCGGTCCACAACGGCCGCAAGTTCGTGCCTGTCTTCGTCACCGAGAACATGGTTGGTCACAAGCTCGGCGAGTTCGCGCCGACGCGTACCTTCCACGGCCACTCGGGCGACAAGAAGGCCAAGGTCAAGGGCAAGAAGTGATGCCTGATCCCGGGTAGACCGGGGTCGACTGGAAGGGCGCGGTGACCCCGCGTCCTTTCGGCTTTTTGTCTGCTATGAACCGTTCCGTGACCGAGACCCCGCCCGACGTCGAGCGCTGCCCCGACTGCAAGAAGCCGCGCGCCATCTGCGTCTGCGAACGGATCGCTCCGCTCGCCACCAAGACCCGCGTGCTGGTGCTCCAGCATCCGCAAGAGGGTGACGTCGATCTCGGAACCGTGCCGCTGCTCTCGCGCGCGCTGCCGCGCTGCACGGTGAAGGTCGGGCTGTCGTGGGCGTCTCTGGCGCACGCGCTCGGGGATGACACGGCCGACCATGCACGGTGGGCCGTCATCTACCCCACCAAGGTGAGCGAGGACGTCCCCGCCGAGGTCCTCGAGCAGTCCGTGTTGGTCCTCGACAAAAAGGGCCGCCTGCGCGCCGACGACGCGCCGTCGATCGAGGGGATCGTGGTGCTGGACGGTACCTGGAGCCAGGCCAAGACCCTGTGGTGGCGCAACGCCTGGCTGCTCAAGCTCGGCCGCGTCGTGCTCGCGCCGCCCGAGCCGTCCATCTACGGCCGCATGCGCAAGGAGCCTCGACGCGAGTACGTCTCGACGCTCGAGGCCGTCGCCGATGTCCTCGTCGCGCTCGGTGAGGAAGAGGACGTTCGCACCCAGCTCAGACGTGCGATGCGCACCATGGTGCAGCGCGCCCGTGATCACCACGCGTCGCAGAAGCCGAGCAAGGCTCGACCGTCACGGTGACTGGGCGAGCGTTCACTGTCCAGGTCCACGGACCTTGGGTGGGGGCGGCGCCTGCGGCCCGCCACCGATGGGCCACTGCTGTGTCGTCGGGCCGCGCGGAACGGCGGCGTTGGTCGGGGGCTGCTCCGTGTTCAGCGTATCGGCTTGCCGCTGCAACTCCGCCGGGACGTCGACGAACGCCACCCAACCGCTCTCGGTCTGGTAGTACCAGATGCCATCGACGTAGTGCGCCCACCCTCCCCGAAACAGGACTCGGGGGGCCCGATCGAGCGTGACCGGGTCGACCCGCGCGGTCGCGACCCGGTACCCGTACACCGACGGCGCAGTTGGGCGACTCGAGGAAACACAGCCTGACGTCGTCGCGATGCCGAGCGCGAGAACGAGGATCCACGTTGCGTCGCGCATGCGCTCCGCACCCAGCAAAGTGGGCGCCAGCGGACCAGGGAACGTCGGTTACAGGTTCGTTACGCATCACGCGAGCGCCGCGCGACTTCAGTGCATCGTAAGCGTCCGATGGCCGTTTCGCCCCAGCTGTCCGACTACCCCTGGTTGCGTGACGAATCACCGAGTCAATGCGGTGGGCTGCACGTGCAACGGGTGTCGGTCCGATGGGAGGTCCCCGTCTACTTCACGCGCGAGGCGTTCTCCTGGGAGAACCTCTCGGTCGTGCGCGCGCTCACCCGTCGCGCTCCAGGCCGCCGCCATCGCCTGCTCCTGGTGGTCGAGCGCACGGTCGCCGACGCGCACCCGAACCTCGTGGCCGATGTCACGCGCTACGTCGCGGTCCATCGCGAACGTCTCGCCCTCGGCGGTGAGACCATCCTCACGTCGGGGGGACGTTGCGCGCTGCTCGACGACGAGCTCGTCACGCACGTCCACGGTGCCATTCGCGAAATCAACGAGGATCCGAGCGCCGTCGTGGTGGCGATCGGCGGCGCCGCACTTCAGGAGCTCGTCTCTCGCGCGCGACCGCTGCGACACTTGAGGGTGCCGACCAGCGTGCAGTCACAGATCGAAGCGGCCATCGGACCGGAGGCCGGCGTGAACGCGTTTCGGCCGCGGCGGTCGGGCGATCTCGGCACTCCGCCGCTCGCGGTGATCAACGACTTCGACTTCCTCGAGACCGTCCCCGCGCGCGGCGCGATCGCAGGCATGGCCCAAGCGGTCGCCGTCGCGCTGGTCCGAGATCCCTCGTTCTTCGGCTGGTTGCGCCTGAACGCCTCGGTCCTGGCCTCGCGTGAGCCTGAGGTGTTGGCGCACCTGGTCCGCCGCGCAGCGCATCACCCACCAGCCGAGCCACTCGAGATCGGGCTCACCCAGCGCCTCGACTTCGGGCAGTGGGCGGCCAACGAGCTTTCGTCGCTCACCCGCGGGGAGCTCGCGAAGGGCGAGGCGCTCTCCATCGGTTGCGCGCTCGACGCGGTCTACTCGGCGGCCTGCGGGCTGCTCGATCCGGAGGCGCTCGATCCGATCGTCTCCACCATCGAGGCGCTCGGGCTGCCCACGTACCATCCCGCGCTCGACCGCGACCTGCCCGGCGGACCTCGCGCGGTGCTCGAAGGTCTCGCGGTGATGCGCGACGGAGCGTATGGCGAGGTGGCGCTGACGTTGATCGACTCGATCGGCCACGGGGTCGAGGCTCGGGAGATCGACGAGGACCTCGTGCTCCGCGCGATCGACTGGCTCCGTCACCGCGTGCCACCGGCGCGGCGCTGATCAAATCTTCGGGCGGATGGCCTTCAAGTACGCGCTGATCGCGTCGACGTCGTCGTCGGAGATCTCGATCTCGGAGAACTTGGGCATGTCGCCAGGGACGAGACCGCGCACCTTTGCGCGGATGGCCGGCAACGGGAAAGGCTTTGTGTCGAGCGGTGCCCCGAGGCCGCCCCCGGCTTGGGGGTGACACGGGTTGCAGGTGTGCATGAAGGCGAACTGGCCCTTGCGTTCACGTGGTCCGAGGACGTCCGGAGTCGGGAGCGCAGACGCCCGGGGCCCGCCGCCTCGCGCGCTCGGGGGCGCAGAGCCGCACGCGCTCGCGAGCGACGCAGCCAGCAGCAACAGGAGCGCTCTCACTGCGCCCTCTCACGGGTGATCTTCCACAGCACGCCGGTGCTCTCCATCGGGGTCAGGCCCTTGTCGGTGACGCTCATCACGCCGTAGTCGACGACGTAGAGCGCCGTGCCTTTGGGATCGAACCGACAGGCGACGGGGCGCTCGAGCCCGTTGCCGCCTACCTTGGAAGCCGGCCCACTCTTGTCGCCCGCGTTGACGGCGAAATCGGCGATCACGCCCGTCTTGGGATCGACCCGCACGACCTTGAAGCCGACCGGGGCCTTCGCGGTGGTGGACTCCGCGTCGCCGAACTGCGCCACGAACGCGTGGCCCTGATGCCCGAACGCCGCGTTGCGCGAGAAGTCGAGACCGCTCGATGACGAGGCGACTCCGAAGTAGGCGTTCGGCATGGGCGGCGTGCCCGGCGCGTGATCGAGGAGGAACGCGGGCGCCTCCTTGCCCGGCACGGCGAAACGCTTCTTGTTCACTGGCTCGCCGCCGAGGAAATCGGGCCAGCCATACCAGGAGCCGTTTTGGATTTCCCAGAGGTAGTCGGCCGCGCCCCAGATGGGACGGCTGCCGCGGACGGCGGGACCATTCTCGGTGACGAACAGTCGCCCGTCGGGCGCGAACGCGAGACCGAACGGGTTGCGCAGTCCCCAAGCGACGAGCTGCGCCGCGCCTCCGTCGATCGGCACCTTGAGGATCGCGCCGCTGCACGGGACTCGACCCGGGATGACCTGGCCCTTCTCGCCCCTCTGCCCGAACGGGAGGAACGCGCCGGTCGTCACGTGCGCTTCGGGCTTGCCTGGATCGGCCGAATCGAAATTGACGCCGGCGAGCGTGACGTCGCGGCAAGGGACGTCGTGGAACTCGGGGTGTTGCGCGTCCTTTTCCACCACACCGGAGTTGGTCGCCGTGCCCTGACCGAAATAGACGAAGCCGTCGGGACCGACGACGGGGCCCGTGGTGTGATGATCGCCGAAGCTCGGGAGCCCTTCGATCAGCGTCTTCGTCGTGCCATCGCGATCGATGCGGAGGATGCGCCCGCCCTCCTTCTCGCCACCCTCGGCCACGAAGAACGAGCCTCGCGCGAACGTCACGCCGTTCCATGGTCCGTTCTTGCCGGCGGCGACCTGCGTCGTCGTTCCATCGGGCGCGACGCGCACGAGGCGAGGGGGGACGAACCTCTCGCCGTGCGAGAGCCCGGCTTCGACGACGAACGGCTCTCCAATGTCGTCGAACGTGACGCCCGAGGGGAACGTCAGCGTGCTCGCGACGACTTCGATGCGATAGCCCGCGGGCAGGCGCACGTTCTCGATGTCTGCCGTGCGCGGCGCGGCGATGTCGTGGCCACCCGCGGGGGGGCGCACCCGGGAGCAAGAAGAGATGAGCAGCAGCGATCCCATCCCGCCGAGTAGCACTCGCTTCATGGCCGCGAGTTCGGATGAGATCGCAGACGTCGCGTTGCACCCATCCTCGCACTACGCTCGGCGCGTGCGCTTCGCCACGCTCGCACTCCTGCTACTGGTTCTCGCGCCCGGGTGTCGTCGCCATCGAGGGCGCGCGCACGTGCAACGTGTGGTCGTGGGCGATGCCGGCGATGCCGGTGACGCCGCTGTCGAAGCAGCGACGGCTGCGCTCGAGGATCGCTGCAAGCGGCACGACGACTGCGTGAAGGTCGAGTTGTACGTCGACGGGCCGTTGCGCTGTTGTCTCGCGTGTGGTGCGCAGGCGGCTCTGGCGAAGAGCTCCGCCGACGCCTTCATCGCAGCGTGCGCACAGGGCACGGAGATGCGGGAGTGTCCGATCTACGACTGCAAGGCGCCCGCCATGGACGCGCTCTGTGTGGCGGGACACTGCATGCTGCGGCCGCGGCCGTAGAAGGGCCGCGGTCTTGCACCGTCGTCGTGCATGTTCCGCACGGCCGCTCTGGTTCTCTGCTCAGCGTTCACCCTCGTGTGCATTGGCGCCTGCATCGGCACCAATCACCCCGACCCGGCGGACCCGTGCGTCGACTGCCAAGGGGCCGGCCCATCCGGCGGCGGCGTCGCGGGCGGAGGCGGCAACTCCGCGCCGGGCCCGACGGCGGGCGCACCGCCGGAACCCAACGGTGGTCAGCCGGCCATCCCGCCGACGCCCATCGGCGGAGGCGCCGGAGGCACCACGGGGGGCGTGGGCGGGGGCACGTCGACGACGCCGGTGACCCCCGGTGGGAGCGGAACGGGCACGGGCACCGGCACCGGGACGGGCACTGGCACTGGCACCGGGACGGGCACCGGAACAGGTGCCGACGCGGGGACCGGGGCGGTCTCCGTCACGGTCCAGTGAGCGCGGGAGTCACTTGCCGTCGAGAGCGTCGGCTTGCTTGCGGAGTCGCTTCGCCTCGGTCTCGAGCTTCTTCGCGCGCCGCTCGATCGCCATCACGGCGCCTTCGAGCTGCTGGGCATCGAGCTCGTTCTTCTCGGCCTCTTTGTCGAGCGCGTCGGCGTCAGCCTGCGCCTTGGCCCTGGCCTTGGGGTCGGTGATCGACGGGAGCTGCGCGCGCAGCTTGGCCGCGGCGGCCGCCTTCTCGATCGCGGTCTTTCGCGCGAGCGCGGCGGTCTTGGTGCCCTTGAGAGCGGTCGCCCGATCGGTCGCGGCGTCGGCCTCGAGCTTGGCTGCGCGATCTCGGAGCGACTTCGAGCTCTCGGTGGCCGCTTGATCGGCGGACGCCGAAGCAGAGGCCGCGGGCACCAGAAGGCAAGCGAACAGCAGGGGGACCAGACGGAGTCGCATCGAGCGGCCGAGCCTAGCACTTCCGCTTGACCCCGCATCGGGGGTCGCTAGCGTTTGCGCGCAACAGGCCTGGACCTCCGCAACGCGAGGCCGGGACCGGAGGTCACCATGTCGACACGGCTCCATCTCTTCAAGTCGAAGATCCACCGCGCGACCGTCACCCACGCCGACCTGGACTACGAGGGAAGCGTCACCATCAGCAGCGAGCTGATGGAGGCCGCGAAGATCCTCGAGCACGAACAGGTGCACATCTGGAACGTCACGCGCGGCACCCGCCTCGTGACCTACGCACTTCGTGGCGAGCCCCAGAGCGGCATCATCTGCATCAACGGTGCGGCTGCGCATCTCGCCGAGCCAGGCGACAAGGTGATCATCGCCACGTTCGCGGAGGTCGACGCGCAGGAGGCCAAGGGGTGGAACCCCACGGTGATCCTCGTCGACGACAAGAACCGCGTCGCCGACGGCGAGTATCGCGAGCTCGCCGGGCCCGCGCGGCGCGTCGCATCCTAGAGCTTTCGCGGAACCGGGGAGCCGGCGACGAGCTCCCAGGGGACGTTCTTCTGCACGAGATCCGCGATCGCCGCGGGCGAACGAGCTTCGTCCGCGAGATCCCACACACGCACGCGATCCGCGGCCTCGGTCACGAGGTGTCGACCGTCATCGGTGATGACGAGGTGGTGCACGTCGGACGCGCCGTGATCGAACACGCCCACCGCCTTCCCTCGCGCGACGTCCCACACGCGTGCCGTGCCGTCCGCAGACGCGGTGATGACGAACGCCTCGTCGGGCGTGAACGCGGCGTGGCGCACGTAGCCGCTGTGTCCCTCGAGCGCGAGGACGAACGCCCCCGTCTTCGCGTCCCATAGGTTCGCGCGTTTGTCGCGACCTACGGTGACGAACAGCTTCCCGGTCGGCGAAAACGCGATCCCGTCTGCGGAGTCCACGTGTGCGTCGAACGTGCGCACGGTGGTGCCCGTCGACGCGTCGGCCAGCACCACCTGTCCGTTGGTGCAGGCGATGGCCGCACGCACGCCGTCCCGATCGATCGCGGCGCCGGCGGTGGAGCCGTCGGGGCACGCCAGAGTGGCGACGCGGCCTCCGCGGCCGTCGAAGATCGACGCGGATTTGCCGCGCGACCAGCCGAGGACCCGGCTGCCCTTCGCTGCGGACAGCATGTGGAGCAGGGGCTCGGTGCTGGTGGCGATGGCGAGCGGCGCGTCGGTCTTGCCGAGGTCCCAGAACTCGATGGTCTTGCGGGTGGCGACGAGCAGGCGACCGTCGGCGATCGCGAGGTCGACCACCTCCTGGTCACGCGCGCCGAGGGTTACCGGCGGTGCATTCCCCTTCCACAGGTACACGGTGCGGCCGCCGGCGTCGGTAGCGGCGACCTGCGCGCCGTCGGCCGAGAGGGCGACGAGCTCCGAGAGCGTGGTCGGCGCCGCGAGCACCACGCCCTTGTCGGCCGGCGCGTCGAACGAACGCACCTCCACGGACTGCGTGCGCACGAGCCCGAACCGCGATCCGGCGACCGCGGCGGCCGCGGACGACGAGGACCACACGCGACGTCCGCGCGACGTTCGCCAGAGCTTCGCGGTCCCATCGAAGCTGGCGGTGGCGAAGCGCGCGCCGCTCGGGTGGAAGCTCGCGTCGATCACCTCGCCCCGATGCCCCTCGAGCACCGAGACGAGCGCGCCGCTCAGGGGCTCCCACAAGCGTGCGGTGTCGTCCTGGCTGGCGGTCAGCACGAGATCGTCGTGCGGCGAGAAGACCGCCGCGTACACCTCGCCGCGGTGACCGGTGAGCCGCGCCTCGAGCAGGCCGCTCTGGGCGTTGAACACCCGTGCGCTGCCGTCGACGCTGGTGGTCACCACGCGCCTGCCGTCGTGGCTGAAGGCTGCTTCGTCGAGGCTCTGATCGTGCCCGAGGAGCTCGAGCGCGGAGCTCTTGTCGCCGTCGACGTGGAACAGGCGCGCGCGTTCTTCGAATCCGGCGGTGACCACCCGTGCGGAATCGGTCGGCGAGAACGCGACCGTGCGCAGCGCCTCGCGGTGACCGCGGAGGACCGCGAGGGTCTTCCAGGTGGCGACGTCCCACACGATGGCGACCTGCTGCGCGGCAGCGCAGAGGCGCGTTCCATCGGCGCTGAGGGCGAGCGACGCGATCGAGGGGATGCTGGCGCTTGCAGCGACGTCCGCGCTGGCGACCTCCTTGCGCACGTCGATGGTCCGCGTCGGTGTCGGGGATGCGAGATCCCAGACCTCGAGCTTGCCGTCGTCGCCACCCGAGAAGAGGGTCTTGCCGTCGCGGCTGAAGATCGCCGCGTTCACCGCGAGTTTCGTGTCGTGAACGAACGTGCGGACGGCGCTCGCGTCGGACGTGCGGTGTACGTGAACGGCGCCATCGGGGCCGTAGCTCGCGATCAACGTGCCGTCGGGCGAGACCTGCGCGCAGGCGACGGGCAGCGAGTGCGACGCGATGGTTCCGAGCAGTCGACCGTCGTCTCCGCTCCAGATGCGAACGGTTCGATCACGGCTCGCGGTGACGATGCGCGAGCCGTCCGGGGAGAACTGGACGCAGTGCAGACGCGCCTGATGACCCCGCAGCGTCGCGATCAACGCATCGACCGGCGCGGCGGCGTCGCGCAGCATGAATTTGAGCGCGCGCGACGAGGCGCCACCGCGATACGCCGCGTCGAGGTAGAGCAGCGCGCGCAGCGGATGACCCGAAAGCAGCTCGTCGCGCCCGTGCTCCTCGAGCACGCCGAGCGTGGTCGACTCGGCGTGCGCCTTCTCGCGGTCGGCGCGCTGGCGCATTTCGTCGGCCTGGGCGCGCATGCGATCGGCCTCGCGACGGAGCCGCGCCTCGCGAGCGACGAAGAACACCCCGCCGGTGACCACCATCGCGATCGCCGCCGCCAGGGTGATGGTCAGCGGCACGTTTCGCCGCACGGCGAGGCCGAACAGATACCCGAGCGTCGGAGGGCGTGCGGCGATCGGGCGTCCCTCGAGGAATGCGTCGAGATCTGCCGCGATCGCCTCGGCGGAGTCGTAGCGGAGGCGCGGATCCTTCTCCGTCGCCTTGCGCACGATCGTGCCAAGATCCTTGGGGATGCGCGGATCGACCTTGCACGGGTGGGGCGGGTCTTCGCGCAGCACCTGCTCGACGAGGCGGACCTCGGTGTCGCCGTCGTGGAACGGGCGACCGGTGAGCAACTCGTAGAACGTCGCCCCGAGCGCGTAGACATCGATCCGACGGTCGACCTGCACCAGGCTCCGCTGCAGCTGCTCGGGGGCCATGTACCGGAGCGTGCCGAGGATGCTCGTCTTGTCCTTGGTGATGGAGCGGGTCGAATCACCGAGCGATGCGAGGCCGAGATCCATGATCACGACGCGTCGCTCGGGGGTGACCATCAGGTTCGCCGGCTTGACGTCGCGATGGATGATCCCGAGGTCGTGGAGGTGCGCGAGGCCGAGCGCCGCGTCGCGCATCAACCGCGCGAGCTCGTAGGGGCGCGCGCGGGGCTTGCCGAGGGACACATCGTGCTTCGATACGAGCGGCTCGCCCGAGGCCCGCTCTTTGCGCACGCGTTCGACCGAGGTGGAGAGCGCGGCCTGGAAATCCTCGGTCGTCGAGAGCGAGCTCGCGACCTCTGCGAGATCCGCGCCGTCGATGAGCTCCATCGCGTACCAGTGCGTGCCGTGCTCCTCGCCCGAGGCGAAGACCTTCACCACGTTCGGGTGATCGCAGCGACCGAGCGCGGCGATCTCGCGTCGGAACCGCGCAACGGACGTGGGATCGGAGGCGAGCTCGCGCGGAAGTGTCTTGAGCGCGACGATCCGTCCCATCGTCTCGTGTCGCGCGAGGTGCACGATTCCCATGCCACCCTCGCCGAGCTTGCCGACGACGCGGTAGTCGCCGAAGACAGTGGCGTCGCTCTTCTCGGCGGTCTCGTCGGCGCGGGCCTGCGAGTGGAACAGCGCGACGACGTCCCTCTCGAGCTCGGGAAAAGCCTCGACGAGCGCCTTGCCGCGGAGCTCCTCGCCGCTCACGTAGTCGAGGTAGCGACTGGTCTTGCCCCGCCCGTTGAAGAACAACACGCGCTCACGAAGCTCGGTCTCGTGCCGCAAGAGCCAGGGATGGAGGGCGACCCAACGGTCTGCGCCGTGCAAGTACAGGGTGCCAGGGCGGAGCTCGGCGCCGACGCGCGCGCCCCGCACGTCCTCGACCGCCGAGGCGAGTCCCGTCATGTCGTAGATGCGCGCGCGGCGACCCTTGTCGTCGACGACGATCTCCTCGACGTAGACGAGCCGCATGCCCTCCGGCCAGAAGAACCCCTCGCGCCATGCGGCCTCGAGCCCGGCGAGCAGCGTCTCGGCGCCCTCTTCGTAGAACGCGGCAGCGCGGGTCGAGCCGTGACCGATCACCTTGTTTCGGTAGGCCGGGAGCGCGCGCAACAGGGTCTTCGCGTCGATCGCCTTGGGTGACGCGCGTCGATCGAGGCCGACCTCGGACAACAGCGCGAACGCGGCGAGAAGCGCGCCGTCGGCCGACAACACCTCGCCCGCGTCCATGCCCGCGACCAGCGCGCCGATCGATGGCAACGCGAGCGGCTCGAGCTCGCTCGGCGGACGCGCAGCGACCGCGAGCCGGACCGAAGCCTCCCAGGCGAAGTACGCGCTGTCGTGTCGATCCTTCGGCCCCTTCGCGTTGCGCGCGAGGCGGACGAGGTTGGCGACGGGGTGGGGGAGGGCCACGCAGTGATAGTCGTCAGTCTTCAGTCGTCAGTCATCAATTATCGGTAAATCCGCGGCTGCGACGTCGCGCTCGCCCGCCCGCGTGAGCGACGTACGCGTCGGCGTCCGCGTTCGCGTCGGCGTCCGCGTTCGCGTGCGCGATCCGCGACCGCGACCGCGACCGCGACCGCGACCGCGACCGCGATCCGCGAGGTTTTGTGCTCCTCCGGGCTGCTTTCAGCGTATCGCCGTGCTCGGGCTGTTCAAGGCCAAGCGCCGGCTTCGCCGTCGTGCTCGCTGCGCTCGCAGCCTTGAGCAGTCCTGCGCGCGGCGAGGAGGGGGGGGCAGCCTCCGGGCACTTCGCTGGCATCTACACTGACATTCTCGCGGTCATTCCTCAGCTCGTTCCGGTGCTCGATGCCATCGAGCAGAAGGATCCGGACCTCGCACGACAGGGGGCGGCGTGCGCTCACGTCGATGCCTCTCAACACCGCCGAGGGTCGTACTCGCGCGGGCGCAATCGCGGCGCGCGGTATCACACCGCCGCGGGTTCGGCGCGGGAGCTCATCGCGGTCATCGAGACCTCGGTGGCGTTCGGTCACATCAAGCCGCTCGATGCGCGGCTGATGGACACGTTGTTCAGAATCGTCGCCACGCTGTTCAAGAACACCTAATCACCGCCACCTTGGGCGGGCCTTCGCATCGCGCGTCGGCCCGCCCAGGTGTGCGATCAGCGGCGCCGTGCTTTGAGCAGCGTGCCGACGACGCGCTTCATCTGCTGCCGCAGCGGCTCCTCGAACGCCGCGATGTGCCCTTTGGCGAGCGCCAGGTCGATGCACCCGATGGCCTCGTCCATCGACGCCGCACCGCGCGTGTAGTGCAACGCGCGGCTCTTGCCCGCAGACCGCGACCCTTCTGCGATACCGAGCACGGTGCTGTCGCCCGCCCGATCGAGTTGGTCTGCCAGCGAAGGCTGCCGCCGCCGAATCGACTCGACGTAGGGCACGAGCCTGCGAACGATTTCGAGAGCGTCATCGTAGATGCGCAACATGCGGAAACTCCGGGAAGCGCCGAGCACCGAATTGCTCGGGGCGCTGGTCCCGCACCCCCGCGCGCAGACGCACTCAAGCCTGGCGAGGCTTTGCGAGCCACCGCGGCGCAGCCGCGGCTCGGGCTTGAATGCGTCGAGCACGGGGGTACGCTCGCGGACCCGAGCAAGAGGAATCCCCGAAAAGTCCCGCTCGAAACCACCCGCGTTCGATGGTGAGCGTCCGCGTTCGATGGTGAGGTTCGCGTCCGCGTTCGCGTTCGCGTCCGCGTTCGCGTCCGCATCCGCATCCGCATCCGCGTTCGCGTTCGCGTTCACTTGAACTTGATCTTCATCTTCCCCTTCGGCCCGTGCCCATGCTCCTTCACGTCGATCTTCACCATCGTCGTCGGCCCGCCGTTCCCGCTCCAGTGCACGCCCTTCACCTTCACCTTCACTCGGGGCCCACCCGCCATCACGATCTTCGCCCCCGGGTGCCACCCGACGATCGCCACGTGCGTCACGCCCGGACGCTTGATCATGACCGTCACCCGCGGAGGCTGACCGACCACGTGCCAATGGCCGACGCAGTACGCGCCTGACTCGCCGGGAACGAGCACGATCACCTGCGGCTTGGCGCCGCCGATCGCGAGGGTGATCTTGCGATCGCCCACGACGATGGGTTTCCACGACGCGTCGAGCAGGTACACACGCACCTCGTCGGAGTCGTCGTCGGCGACGATCTCGACGCGATCTTCGCCGACGATCTGCACCACGCCACCGTGTGGTGCGACTGCGCTCGTGACATCGACCTTGGCCGCTGCTTCGGCCTCGACATGCAGCGCCGCGGTGCCCGCGCGGGGCACGTGCAGCGAACCGATCACCGGCTCGCCTTCGTAGACGAGCGCGTAGCGGATCTCGTTCAGATCGTCTTTGGGCACGGGGCCCTGCGCGACCAACGCGTTCGACTGCTCGTCGAACGAGAGCTTCGCGCTCTTCACCGCGTCACCTTCGTTCCACTCGATGGTGCCGCTGGCCTTGCGCGTGGTGTCGGCGCCGACGCCGTCCTGCACACGCACGAGCAACTGGCCGTTTTCGTCGACGTTCCATGCGATCTGACCCTGCTCGTAGACCTCGACGACCGAGGTCGAAGCGATCGGGGACTCCGCCGCGCTCTCGCGTGCGGACCCTTGCTTCTGCTTCCCGCAGCCGACCGAGACGAGGGCGAACGACACGGCGAGCGCGAGCGAGACCAGCTTCTTCATGGCCGGAGAACCCAGCAATCACCGGGCCCGAAAAATCATCAGTCATTTCAAGGCGATCTGGCGCGGACGACGGTCCTCTGCGAGACTCCCAGACCTCAATCGGGGAGCTGGGGCTGGACAAGCTCCGCGACACTGCTAGAGTGCGCGCCCCCCGAGCCGACCCAACCGGAACGGGTAACTGGTGACTCTTCCGCGGCTAACGGCGGAGGCACCTTCCAGCGGTCCTAACGGCGCGCCGCGTTCCTTCGGGAATCGAGTTCGTACGAGGAAGCTGGGCCCGGAAACCGCGATTCTGCGGCCCCGGTTCTTGACGCAAACCCCGGTCACGGGGTGACGCAACGGAGACTGTTCTCGATGGCCACCAAGGCGATGGCGAGATTTGCGCGCATCAGTCCGCGCAAGGCACGGATGATCGTCAACCTGGTCCGCGGCAAAAACGCGGCGCAGGCCCTCCAGGAGCTCGCGTTCACCAACAAGGCCGGTGCGCCTTGGGTGAAGAAGCTCATCGAGTCGGCGATCGCGAACGCACGGGTCCAGAACCCGGCGGTCGACGTCGACGCGCTCTATGTCCAGGCCGCTACGGTCGACAAGGGCCCGAACAGCCACATGCGTCGCTGGCGCCCCCGCGCGATGGGTCGCGCGACTCGCGTCCAGAAGGGCGTCAGCCACATCACCGTCATCCTCGACACTCGCGAGTAACAGGAGAGCCACCGTGGGTCAGAAAGTTCATCCGACCGGGTTCCGCCTGGGCATCATCAAGACCTGGACCTCGAAGTGGTACGAGGACAAGGCGTACGCAAAGTGGCTCCATGAGGACATCCGCATCAAGCGGGCCATCAAGGACTACCTCTTCAACGCGAACATCGCCGGCATCGAAGTCGAGCGCGCTGCGAACAAGGCGAAGGTCATCATCTTCACCGCGCGCCCCGGCATGGTCATCGGCAAGGGCGGCAAGTCCATCGAGACTCTCCGCACTGGCAACCTGACCACCGCCGCCAAGGGCGAGACCAAGTTCCCGGGCGTTCAGTCGTTCACCGAGAACGAGGTCTTCATCGACGTGCAGGAGATCCGCAAGGCGGAGACCAACGCGCAGCTCGTGGCCGAGTCCATCGCCACGCAGCTCGAGCGTCGTGTCGCCTTCCGTCGTGCGATGAAGAAGGCGGTCTCCACCGCGATCAAGTTCGGCGCGAAGGGTATCCGCGTTCGCTGCTCGGGCCGCCTCGGCGGCAGCGAGATGAGCCGCGTCGAGAACTACCGCGAAGGCCGCGTCCCGCTCCACACGCTCCGCGCCGACATCGAGTTCGGTCTGGGCGAGGCGAAGACGACCTACGGCATCATCGGCGTCAAGGTCTGGATCTTCAAGGGCGAGATCCTCCCCAAGCGCAACCGCCGTCCGCAGCAGGCAAACCCGGCGACGGGTTCCTGATCACGAGATTCAGAGGAAGCCATGCTCTCCCCCAAGAAGGTCAAGTACCGCAAGGTCCAGAAGGGCAACACCAAGGGTGTTGCCTGGTCGGGTAGCGACGTCTCCTTCGGTGACTTCGCGCTCCAGAGCCTCGGCCCGGGTCGCATCACGTCGCGCCAGATCGAAGCGGCGCGTATGGCGATTCAGCGCCACGTGAAGCGCGCCGGCAAGCTCTTCATCCGCGTGTTCCCCGACAAGCCCATCTCGAAGAAGCCGGCCGAGACCCGCATGGGTCACGGTAAGGGCAACCCCGAAGAATGGTGCGCCGTCGTCCTCCCCGGACGCGTCATGTACGAGCTGCAGGGCGTGCCGATGGACCTCGCGAAGGAGGCCTTCCGCCTCGCGGCCCACAAGCTCCCCATCCCCTGCAAGTTCCTCGTGCGCGGAGACCTGCAATGAAGTCCAAGGATCTGTTGGAGAAGAGCGAGACCGAGCTCGTCGAGCTCGAGAAGCAGCTCGCTACCGAGCTCTTCCAGTCTCGCCTCCAGAACTACACCAACCAGCTCGACGACACCGCGTCGATCCCGAAGAAGCGCCGCGACATCGCGCGCGTGAAGAGCGAGATCCGTCGCCGTGAGCTCGACGCGCTCGCCGCTCAGGTGAAGCAGGCTCTGGCCGCGCAGGAGGCCAAGTAATCATGGCTGCTACGAAGAAGGGCGCGAAGCCCGCTGACACGAAGGCTGCCGCCAAGCCGGCCGCCGAGAAGGCTGCGGCGCCCAAGGCCGCTGCCCCCAAGGCCGACAAGCCCAAGGGCGTGCCGACCCCGAAGAGCCCCGACATCCGCGGTCGTCATCGCGCGCTGACCGGCTTCGTCCGCAGCGACAAGATGGACAAGACCGTCGTCGTCGAGGTCGTCACGCTCCGTCGTGACCCGGTGTACGGCAAGTACCTCAAGAGCCGCGAGCGCTACAAGGCGCACGACGAGAAGAACCAGTACAAGACCGGCGACAAGGTCGAGATCAAAGAGCATCGTCCGCTCTCTCGCGAGAAGCGCTGGATCGTCAGCCGGCTCATCGAAGCCGCGAAGGTCGAGTAAGGAGCCCGCCATGATCCAGATGCGCACCGTCCTGGACGTCGCCGATAACTCCGGCGCCAAGTCTGTCCAGTGCATCAAGGTCCTCGGTGGTTCGCGCCGCCGCTACGCCGGTCTCGGCGACATCATCGTCGTCGCGATCAAAGAGGCCACTGCCGGCCAGAAGGTGAAGAAGGGCGATACCGCGAAGGCGGTCGTCGTTCGCACCCGTCGCGAGTACATGCGCGCCGACGGCAGCTACATCAAGTTCGACACCAACTCCGCCGTCCTGATCAACAAGGAAGGCGAGCCGGTCGGCACCCGTATCTTCGGGCCGGTCGCGCGTGAGCTGCGCGGCAAGAAGTTCATGAAGATCATCTCGCTCGCGCCGGAGGTGGTGTGATGGCCGCCCGAGTCAAGAAGGGCGACACCGTCGCCATCATCAGTGGGAAAGACAAGGGCAAGACCGGCACGGTCCTCCGCGTCATCCCCGAAGAGTCCAAGGTCATCGTGCAGGGGATCAACCTCGTCACGAAGCACCAGCGCCCGACCCAGCGCGCGCCCGAGGGCAAGCGTTTCCAGAAGGAAGCGCCCCTCCACGCGAGCAAGGTCATGCCGGTCGATCCGGTGACGGGCAAGCCGACGCGCAAAGTGAAGCGCGAGGGCGAGAAGAAGTGATTCGAACGCCTCGTGGACCAGTGAGCGAGCGCGCGATCTGCAATCGAGGACGGAGCTGAACGAAGATGGCGACGAAGGAAGACAAGAAGGCAGGCGAGAAGGAAGCCAAGCCCAAGGCCGAGGCGAAGCCGAAGGCTGAAGCCAAGGCTGGTGGTAAGGGTGGCGACAAGCGCAAGGGTGGCGCACCGCCCCCTGCGACGGGTCTCCCCACTGCGCCCGAGGGCTACAAGTCCACGGCCGCGGCCCCCGAGAAGCCCCGCCTCAAGGTCCGCTACGCGAAGGAGATCGCCCCGGCGCTCCTCAAGCAGTTCGGCTACTCGAACGTCATGGAGGTCCCCCGCCTCCAGAAGATCGTGATCAACATGGGCCTGGGCGAAGCCGTCCAGAACCCGAAGATCGTCGAGAGCGCTGTCGCCGAGTTGCTGCTGCTCACCGGCCAGAAGCCGGTGATCACCCGCAGCAAGAAGGCGATCGCGAACTTCAAGCTCCGCGCAGGTCTCGCGATCGGCGCAATGGTGACGCTCCGTCAGGACCGCATGTGGGAGTTCCTCGATCGCCTCGTCTACCTCGCGCTCCCGCGCGTGCGTGACTTCAAGGGGATCAGCCCGCGCGCGTTCGACGGCCGCGGCAACTACTCGCTCGGCATGAAGGAGCAGATCGTCTTCCCCGAGATCGACTACGACAAGGTCGACAAGATCAAGGGCATGAACATCAGCTTCGTCACCACGGCCAAGACCGACGAAGAGGGGCGCGCGCTCCTCGCCGCGTTCGGTATGCCTTTCCGTACTTGATCCGGAGTTTGAACGATGGCTACCGCCGCTGATTTCGCGAAGCTGAACCGCGCCCCCAAGTTCAAGGTCCGTCACCGCAACCGTTGCAAGGTCTGCGGCCGCGGCCGGGCGTACTACCGCAAGTTCGAGCTCTGCCGCATCTGCCTCCGCTTGTACGCCCTCCGTGGCGACATCCCGGGCGTGCTGAAGGCGAGCTGGTGAGACTCTCGCCCGTCGGAACGCGCAGCCTCTGAGAAGAGGCTGCGGCTGCCGGCGGGATCCAACGGGACCCAAGGGGCACGCTCGAGCGACCCCGCTGTCAAGGAAGACTCATGAACCTGACCGATCCGATCGCCGACATGCTGGCGCGGCTGCGCAACGCGGCCCTCGCGCGTCACGAGCGCACCGAGATGCCCTCGTCGAAGATGCGCGTTTCCATCGCGAAGCTCCTCAAGGCCGAGGGCTACATCGATGACGTGCGTGAGAGCGAGGGTCCGATGAAGACCCTCACCATCGTCCTCCGTTACGGCCGTGACCGTGGGAGCGCGATCGACGGAACCCGCCGCATCTCGCGCCCGGGCCGTCGCGTGTACGTTCGTTCCGACCAGATCCCCCGCGTGCGCAACGGCTACGGCATCGCCGTGCTGAGCACCTCGTCGGGTGTCATGTCCGACCGCCAGGCCCGCAAGCAGGGCGTGGGCGGCGAGCTCCTGTGCGAGGTGTGGTGATGGCTGCCACGACCAACGCCGCCCCGGCGGCCGAGCCCCTTCGTCTTTCTCGTACGGGCAAGCGCCCGATCGACCTGGCCAAGGGCGTCAGCGCCAAGATCGTCGGCGACAAGTTCGAGGTCACGGGCCCCAAGGGCACCCTGTCTCGTCCGGTCCCCCCGAACGTCAAGGTCACCATCGAGCCCTCGAAGATCACCATCGTCCCGACCGTCCCCGGTCGTGACGGCGCCCGCTACCAGGGCCTCGCCCGCGCGCTGTTCGCCTCGATGGCGAAGGGCGCTGCCGAGGGTTACACGAAGGAGCTCGAGCTCGTCGGCACCGGCTATCGCGCCGAGCTGAAGGGTTCCGTCCTCCACCTCACCCTCGGGTTCTCGCACCCGGTCCAGCTCACGCTCCCCAAGGGCGTCACCGGCACCGTCCCCCCCGAGAGCAAAGGCACGCAGCTGATCCTCGTCGGCAACGACAAGGAAATCATGGGTCAGCTCGCGGCAAAGATCCGGGACATTCGCCCGCCGGAGCCGTACGGCGGCAAGGGCGTTCGCTACAAGGGCGAGAAGGTCCGCCAGAAGGCCGGCAAGAGCGGCGGAAAGGGCAAGTGAGCCATGGCTCTCGAAATTCAAGGGCGTGAGCGTCGCAAGCTCCGCATCCGCAAGAAGATCACTGGTACTCCGGAGCGCCTGCGGCTCTCGGTGTTCCGTTCTGCAAAGCACATCTACGCGCAGGTCGTGGATGACACCAAGGGCACTACGCTCGCTCACGCTTCGACGCTCTCCAAGGAGCTCGACGGCAAGCTCGACGGCAAGAACAAAACCGACGAAGCGAAGGCTGTCGGCAAGCTGATCGGCGAGCTGTGCAAGAAGAAGGGGATCGACAAGGTCTCTTTCGATCGCAACGGGTTCATCTATCACGGCCGTATCAAGGCCCTGGCCGACGCCGCGCGCGAGGCCGGTCTGAAGTTCTGAAGAGGGCTCGCGCAAATGGCTTTCAACGATCACATCGACGAAGAGAAGCTCAAGGAGCGCGTCGTTCACATCAACCGCGTAGCGAAGGTCGTCAAAGGCGGCCGTCGTTTCTCGTTCTCGGCCCTGGTGGTCGTGGGCGACGAGAGCGGGCATGTGGGCGTCGGTCTCGGCAAGGCCAATGAGGTCCCCGAGGCGATCCGCAAGGGTAACGACCAGGCTCGCAAGAACCTGTTCAAGGTCCCGCTCAACGGCGTGACCATCCCCCACGAGTCGTTCGGTCACTTCGGCGCCGGCAAGGTCCTGCTCCGCCCCGCGTCGCCCGGAACGGGCGTCATCGCGGGCGGCGCGGTCCGCGCGGTCGTCGAGTCGGCCGGCATCCACGACATCCTCTCGAAGTGCCTCGGCACGTCGAACGCCCACAACGTGGTGCGCGCGACGATCAAGGCCCTCCGCGAGCTCCGCGATCCGAGCACGATCGCGACCCGCCGCGGCATGACCCTGGAAGAGGTGTCCACCACTACCCACCACGCAGGCGAAGAGCAGAAGGTTGCTCACGGTGCAGGCGTCCCGGCAGCAACGGCTGCGGGAGGTGAGTGATGGCTGGCAAGAAGAAGCTCAAGGTCACGCAGGTGAAGGGCCTCTCGCACCGCCCGCATGACCAGCGTCTGACGGTGGCCGGTCTCGGCCTCCGCGGCGTGCGCGACTCGGTCGTCGTCGACAACACGCCGTCGTTCCGCGGGATGATCAAGAAGGTCATCCACCTCGTCAGTGTGGAGGAGACCGATGGCTGACCGTCTTTCGAAGATCGCCGCGCCCAAGGGCGCGAACACCAAGAAGACCCGCGTGGGTCGCGGCGTCGGCTCTGGCCTCGGCAAGACCTCCGGCCGCGGCCAGAAGGGCCAGAAGGCGCGCTCCACCGGTCTCGCCGGGCGGCTCTGGTTCGAGGGCGGGCAGACCCCGCTCATGCGACGCCTCCCCAAGCGTGGCTTCAAGAACCCGTTCCCGATCAAGATCGCCGAAATCAACGTCGGTGACCTCGACGGCTTCGACGCCGGTTCGACCCTCGACCTCGAGATCCTGCGCGAGCGTGGCCTGATCAAGGGCCGCCCCGAGCTCCTCAAGGTCCTTGGTGTGGGCGACCTCACCAAGAAGCTCACCATCCGCGCTCACGGCTTCTCCAAGTCTGCCAAGGAGAAGATCGAGAAGGCGGGCGGTACCGCGATGGTCATCGAGCAGCCCAAGCGCGAAGAGGCGACTGCCTGACGCTGGTGACGGATCTGGCTGGCACCCCGGCCTGATCCGTCGCATCGAGACCCTCCATGGCCCTCGCCGCTCTCCAGAACATCGGGAAGCTCGCCGACCTTCGTCGGCGCATCTTCTTCACGGTCGGCATGCTGGCGATCTATCGCCTGGGCGTCTTCGTGACGACCCCGGGCGTCGATCGCCAGGTCATGCAGGGACACGTGGCTGCGAGCGGCGGAGGCATCCTCGGCGTCGTGAACCTGTTCTCGGGCGGCGCGCTCGAGAAGCTCTCGATCTTCGCGCTCGGCATCATGCCGTACATCAGCGCGAGCATCATCTTCCAGCTCCTCGGCATGGTCTTCAAGCCGATCGAAGAGCTGAAGAAGGAGGGCGAGCAGGGGCAGCGGAAGATCAACCAGTACACCCGCTACGGGACCATCCTGCTGTCCGCCTTCCAGGCGTTCGGCATCGCGATGTACCTCGAGAGCCTGACGAACGTGCAGTTCGGCGCGGGCCTCTCGGGCAACGTGGTCGGTCATCCCGGTTGGGGCTTCCGCCTTCTCACCATCCTCACGCTGACGACGGGCACCGCCTTCGTCATGTGGATCGGCGAGCAGATCACCGAGCGCGGGATCGGCAACGGCATCTCGTTGGTCATCTTCGTCGGCATCGTCACCGACATCCCCGGCGCGCTGAACAACTACTACCAGACGAACGAGGGCAACCTCCAACCGCTGACGATCTTCGCCGTCGGGACGATCATCCTCCTCACGGTTGCGACCATCGTCTTCTTCGAGCGTGGTCAGCGGAAGATTCCGATTCAGTACTCACGTCGCCAGGTCGGGCGCCGCATCTACGGCGGCCAGCAGGCCCACCTGCCGCTGCGCGTGAACACGGCGGGCACCATCCCGCCGATCTTCGCGAGCTCGCTGCTCATGTTCCCGAGCACGCTTGCGAACCTCAACGTCCCCGGCGCAAACAAGCTCCAGCAGTTGGTCCAGCCTGGCGAGTGGGTGTTCAACGCGCTCTACGTCGGCCTCATCATCTTCTTCTGTTACTTCTACACGGCCGTCACGTTCCAGCCGATCGACGTGGCGGACAACCTGAAGAAGCAGCAGGCGTTCATCCCGGGCATCCGGCCGGGAAAGAAGACCGCCGAGTACATCGATCGCGTCCTCACCCGCATCACGCTGGGCGGCTCGCTCTACGTCGCTGCGGTCTGCATCATCCCCACGATCGTGCAGCAGTACTTCCGCGTGCCGTTCTACTTCGGCGGCACCTCGATCATGATCGTCGTCGGCGTCGCGCTCGACACGGTCCAGCAGGTGGAGAGCCACCTCATCACGCGCAACTACGAAGGCCTCTCTGGCGCTCGCGCGACGAAGATCCGCGGCCGGCGCGACCTTCAGCAGGAGGAGACCTGAGATGCGCACCATTCTGATCGGGCCGCCCGGAGCCGGAAAAGGCACCCAGGCGAAGTACATCATCGAGAAGTACGGCATCCCCCAGATCTCGACGGGTGACATGCTCCGCGCCCACAAGGCGCAGGGCACCAAGCTCGGTCTCGAGGCCGCCAAGTTCATGAGCGCCGGCGCACTCGTCCCCGACGAGGTCGTCATCGGCATGGTCGAGGAGCGCCTCAAGCAGGACGACGCGCAGAAGGGGTTCCTCTTCGACGGCTTCCCGCGCACGGTCGCTCAGGCCGAGTCGCTCGATGCCACGCTCGTTCGCCTCGGCATCAAGCTCGACGGTGTGGTTCTCATCGAAGTTGCTGATGATTTCCTGGTCCGCCGTGTGTGTGGGCGCAGGACCGACCGTCGCTCTGGACAAATCTATCACCTCGAGTACAATCCGCCCCCCCCTGACGCCGACCTCGTCCAACGAGACGACGATCGGGAGGAAACGGTTCGTGCGCGCCTCAAGGCGTACCACGACCAAACTGCACCGCTCATCCCCTATTACGAGCAGCGCGGTCTTCTGCGTCGAGTCGACGGAGTCGGCGAGATGGCAGATGTCACGAAGCGCGTCCTTTCGTCTCTCGGCCAGTGAGTGACGTGAAGGAAGCGAGCCTCGGAGGAACGATCGAAGAAGCACTCCCCAGCGCCCTGTTCCGCGTGAAGCTCGACGACGGCCGTACGGTCGTAGCCGGTCTGTCCACGGAGGCGCGAAGGAAGCTGGTGAAGGTCGCTCCAGGGGACCGGGTCTCGGTGGTCGTCAGCCCACTGGATCCGACTCGAGGGAAGATCAGCGGCAGAAGATCCTCTGCCACCGCGTGACCCGGTCAAAGGTCAAAAGTCACAAGTCGAAGGTCGAAAGGAGGAGAGCACAGTCGGGTTCGATACGAAGCAACGCGGTCACTGCATCAGGCAGCGCCCTCGAGCTTCGACCTTCGACCTTCGACCTTCGACTCTCCGTAGAGGCGTCATCATGAAGGTCCGTCCTTCCGTCAAGCGTATCTGTGCGAAGTGCAAGGTCGTGCGTCGACGCGGTGTCGTGCGTGTGATCTGCGAGAACCCGAAGCACAAGCAGCGTCAGGGTTGCTGAGAGGGAGCTGAGGAGTAGCCATGGCCCGCATCGCAGGCGTCGACCTTCCGCGTCGCAAGCACGTCACCATCTCCCTTCGTTATCTGTTCGGTATCGGACCGGCCAAGGCGCGCGAAATCTGCGCGAAGACCGGGATCCCCGAGAACAAGATGACCGAGGAGCTCACCGACGCGGACGTCAAGAAGATCCGCGACCTTCTCGAAGCCGACTACAAGGTCGAAGGCGATCTCCGCCGCGAGATCCAGATGAACATCAAGCGCCTGATGGACCTCGGTTGCTACCGTGGCCTCCGTCACCGCAAGGGTCTGCCGGTCCACGGCCAGCGCACCCACACCAACGCGCGTACGCGCAAGGGCCCGCGCAAGGGTCTCACGCGTGGTGCAGCGCCGTCGCGTCCGACTGGCAAGGCCTGAGCTTTTCGTAGAAGTACCGAGGAAAGAAGACGATGGCGACCGCACAGAAGCCCGCAGCGGCTGGCAAGCAGAAGAAGAAGGTCCGCAAGAACATTGCGACCGGCATCGCGCACATCCAGTCGACGTTCAACAACACGATCGTGACCATCACGGACGTGAACGGCAACGCGATCTCCTGGTCGTCCGCCGGTGCGCGTGGCTTCAAGGGCTCGCGCAAGTCGACCCCGTTCGCCGCCCAGCTCGCTGCCGAAGAGGCCGCGCGCAAGGCGCAGGAGCACGGTGTCCGCTCGGTCGCCGTCTTCGTGAAGGGCCCCGGCGCGGGCCGCGAGAGCGCGCTCCGCGCTCTGCAGACCGCGGGGTTCAAGGTCACGCTGATCCGTGACGTCACCCCGATCCCCCACAACGGCTGCCGCCCCCCGAAGCGTCGCCGCGTGTGATTGTGAAGGTCGAAGGTCCGCCTTCGACTTTCGACCTTCGACTTTCGACCCTAGTAGCTGTTTCTCGGAGATTCTGTCGCCATGGCTCGTTACATCGGTGCTGTTTGCAAGCTCTGCCGCCGCGAGGGGATGAAGCTCTACCTCAAGGCTGACCGTTGCTACTCCGAGAAGTGCTCGGTCACCCGTCGGCCGAAGCCGCCGGGGCAGCACGGCGACAAGCGCATCAAGCTCTCCGAGTACGGCATCCGCCTCCGCGAGAAGCAGAAGGTGCGCCGCATCTACGGCATCCTCGAGCGCCAGTACCGCAAGTACTTCGCGATGGCCGACCGCTCGAAGGGCCGCACCGGCGAGAACCTCCTCGGCGTCCTCGAGCGCCGTCTCGACAACATCGTGCACCGCATGGGCTTCGGCGGCTCGCGCAACGAGGCTCGCCAGATCGTGCTGCACAAGCACGTCCTGGTGAACGGCAAGCGCGTCAACGTCCCGAGCTATCAGGTTCGCGTCGGCGACATCGTCTCGATCCGTGAGAGCGCGCGTGCGCAGAAGCGCATCGAGATCGCCCTCGCCGCGAGCGAGGCGCGTCCCCAGCTCAGCTGGCTCGAAGTCGACAAGAAGAACTTCACCGGCACCGTCAAGGGCCTCCCCGTCCGCGAGGAGCTCAACGAGCCGGCCATCCGCGAGCAGTACGTCGTCGAGTACTACTCTCGCTGATCCTTCAAGAGTCCAGGGTCGAGGGTCCAGGAAACTGGCTCGAGATTCTGGACTCTTCGTATCTGCTGTCTCTGTGTTTTGAAACCAATCCAGGGCGCGCGAGCCGAATCCCACGACGAACGCGCCAAAGCCCACGGCACCCAGGATGGGATCCAGGTAGGGGCCGGAAAGCAGGAGAGTGACCATGTCTGCAGCCGCATCGCCGCACATCGCACGTAACTGGCACGAGATGATCCGTCCGAAGGCCCTCGAGACGGACGAGGAGTCGCTCACGGACTTCTACGGGAAGTTCACCTGTGAGCCCCTCGAGCGTGGCTTCGGCATCACGATCGGCAACGCGCTCCGTCGCGTGCTGCTCTCGTCGCTCCAGGGCGCGGCCATCACCGCCGTCCGCTTCGAGAAGGCGCTGCACGAGTTCACCTCGATCCCCGACGTCGTCGAGGACGTGACCGACATCATCCTGAACCTCAAGGAGGTCGTGCTCGCGGCCGAGGGCTCCAAGCTCTCGTACAGCGTCATGATCGACAAGGAGGGCCCGGGCCCGGTCTACGCGCGTGACCTGCAGCTGGTCGACGGACTCAAGGTCCTCAACCCCGACCACCTCGTCTGCACCCTCGACAAGAAGGGTCCGTTCCGCGCCGAGCTGACCATCGGCATCGGCCGCGGCTACGTCCCCGCCGAGCGCAACAAGTCCCCCTCGATGCCGATCGGCACCATCCCGATCGACTCGCTGTTCTCGCCGATCAAGCGCGTGAACTACACGGTGACCAACGCGCGCGTCGGTCAGCAGACCGACTACGACAAGCTCGCTCTCGAGATCTGGACCAACGGTTCGGTGAAGCCGCAGGACGCGGTCGCCTACGCCGCCAAGATCCTCAAGGAGCAGCTCAACATCTTCATCAACTTCGAAGAGAACGAAGAGCAGGGTTACGTCGCGACGATCGGCGAGGACGAGCCGGTCAACGAGAACCTGTTCCGCTCCGTCGACGAGCTCGAGCTCTCGGTCCGCTCGGCGAACTGCCTGCAGAACGCCAACATCTCGCTCATCGGCGAGCTGGTGCAGAAGACCGAGCAGGACATGCTCAAGACCAAGAACTTCGGCCGCAAGTCGCTCAAGGAGATCAAAGAGATCCTTCAGCAGATGGGGCTCAGCCTCGGCATGCGGATCGACAACTGGCCCCAGATGTACGAGCGCTGGAAGGCGCAGCAGAACCAGGCTTGATGCCTCGGGCGTCACGCCCGTGCACCTGAGAGATGTGAGATAGGGAGTTCGTCATGCGTCACTTGAAGGCAGGCCGTAAGTTCGATCGCAGTGCTTCGTCGCGTCGCGCGATGTTCCGCAACCTCGCTGCGAACCTGATCCTCCACGAGCGGATCGAGACCACCGACGCGAAGGCGAAGGAGCTGAAGCGCGTGGCGGAGCGTCTCATCACGCGCGCCACTCGTCTCGGCAAGGTGGCCTACACCCACCCGAAGGAGCTCTCGGCGTCGGACAAGGCCAAGCGCCTCCACGCGACGCGCCTCGTCGGCTCGTTCGTGGGTCGCTTCGGCACCCGCACCCTCCCGGGTGGCGAGCACGAGAAGGTCGACCTCGTCGAGAAGCTCTTCACCGACCTGGCGAAGCGCTTCGAGGGTCGTCCCGGCGGCTACACCCGCATGATCAAGCTCGGCGCCCGTCGCGGCGACGGCGCGCAGATGGCGGTCATCGAGTTCGTCGTCCGCAACGACCCGTCGGCGGCGACCTTCGCTGCCGAGCCGGCCGCCGAAGCCAAGGCGGAGTGATCCGCTCGCGTCGCGGCGACTGAACGTCGCCACGGCAACCCGATGAGGACGGTCTCCCGAGTGGAGATCGTCCTCGTTTGCTTTGTGGGACATCGGCCTACGGTGCGCGAATCGTTCAGCCGTGGCAGATTCGTCACGTGGTTGTCGCGCGTGCGTTTCCCTTCCTTCTGGTCTCGTTCCTCGCCGCCTGCTCTGGTGGAGCCGGCTCCACCGACGAAACGGTGGGGCAGGACTCGGGCCGCGCGGACACTGCAGCCGACGATACCGGCAGCGACGATACCGGCAGCGACGACACCGGGACGATTGCCGATACCGCGCCGCCCGACACCGCGCCGGCGTCGTGCGACTTGCGACCGAAGTGCGACGCACCGTTGCCCGACGTTGGTCCCAAGGGCTCGTTCCGCCACACCACTTCGGGCTGGGGCGGGAGCGCGAACCACCGCGGACGCGACCTGTTCGTGAAGGCCGGATCGAAGCAGTGGGCGCTCGCCAAGTTCGCCTACGGTGGCGGCAGCGTCGCGGGCGGCATCGTCGACAACGACGCGCAGGACGAGGACGTCGACGTCTACCTGCTCCGCGACTGCGGCAGCACGTGGAAGAAGGTCGGCACGTTCCGAACGACCAACGACGGCGCGCACTCCACGGAGGAGAACGTCATCGACACGGGCGGTCGGATCTACGTCGACCTGTCGACGCTCGAACCGGTTCCGCTCGGCGTCGGACGACACCGCGTGCACTTCGTGATGAAGGGCGATCTCTCGGCGACCGATCAGTACATCGAGGTGCTTCCCGACAGCGCCAAGGTGGTGGTCACCGACATCGACGGTACGCTCACGACGAGCGAGAGCGCGTCGTTCACCGAGGCGTTCGGGCTTTCGCCCCCCGGTGCAAACCCCGGGTCGGCCGAGGCGCTGACCGCGCTCGCCAAGCGCGGCTACTACATGCTGTACCTGACCGCGCGGCCCGAGTGGTTCGTGCAGAAGACCCGCAACTGGCTCAATGACAAGGGCTTCCCGCCCGGCATCGTCCACACCGGGTTCAGCCTGATCGGCGAGACCGGGTCGGCTGCGATCAACTTGAAGACGAGCGAGCTTGCTGCCCTCAAGACGAGGACGGGCGTCGTCCCGAGCTACGGCTTCGGCAACACCGACACCGACGCGGCCGCCTATGACAACGCGGGGATCTCTCCTCCGGCGAATCGCTACTTCTTCAAGGCCACCGGCGACTTGAAGGGCGGGACGCTGCACGACGACTACAGCAAGCTCGTCGCGCCGTTCTCGGCGTTGCCGATCACCAGCTGTCCGGCGAAGTAGTCTCGATCGCCGCAGGTGAGCCGAAGCCGAGAGCTCACCACGGAGGCACGGAGGCACGGAGGAAGGCAGTTTTGTGCTGCCGCGGGTCTTCCTCTGACCTTTGGTAGTACAGGTTCCGGCGACAACCTCTTGGTAGGAACGGAGTCACGAGAGCTCCGGGCGTGCCTCGGCAGACACTCTCGACCTCCGAGTCTCCGTGCCTCCGTGGTGCACTCTCGGTCTCGTGTCTCGAGACGCTAGATGCGGATTGGCCTGCGGGGCGTGGGCGGCGGCGTGGCCGGCTTGCGTCCGATCAGGAGGATGCCGAGCACGGTCGCGACCACGCCGGCGAACCCGGCGAGCGCGAAGCGGCGGAAGCGGTCTTCGCGGGCGCGTGCGTCGTTCTCGATGCGCTGGAGGAGATCGCGCGCGGCGGTGTGGTTCGGATCGAGCGCGAGGGCCTTCTGCAGGAGCGAGGTGTCGGCGATTCCGCGCTCGAGGAGCTCTCGCGTGTCGAGCACCGCCAGGTCGGCCTCGATCGTGGCGGCGAGCGGGGTCGTGACGGCGAGCCGTGCGGCCTTGGCGTAGAGCAGTCGCGCCGCGGGCTTGTCGGTCGATTCCTTGCGGCGCGCGAGCTCGTGGTAGGCCGACGCGAGCTCGGCGCGGCGCTCGAACTGCGGTGCGCGCGCCAGCAGCGCGTCGAACGAGGCGACGGCCTCTTCGAGGCGCCCGGCGTCACGGTGGGCGACGCCCTCGTCGAGCAGCTTGAAGACCTCGGCGAGCCGGACCTTGTCGTAGGCGACCACGAGCGCCTTGAGGATGCGATCGGCCGGCCAGTCTTTGCCGGCCTTTTCGCCGGTGAACTGATCGTGCGTCTCCTCGAGGATGGAGCGTGCATCGGGGCCGTATTGAGCGATCGCCCAGCGCGCCGCGTCGCGCACCGGGGCCCGTTCCGCGTTGAGGTACGGAACGATCGCGCGCATCGCGTCCGGGTCCTTGGTCTTTCCGAACGCGGTCAGCACGTCGGCGAGCGCTTGCGGATCGTGTACCTGCACCGCGTCGCTCGGGAGGAACTTTCCCATCGCGTCGAGCTGCTTGTTGGCGAACGAGCGCAGATCCTTGTCCGAGTCGCGGCGGACCTCGATCAACGCGGCGACGGCGTGATCGCCCATGCGTTTGAGCGCTGCGGTGGACCAGGGCTTGAGCAGGCCCTTGTGATCCATCGAGAGGCGCACGAGCACCCGTGCGCCGGCGACGCCTCCTTGCTTCTCGCAGGCCCGAACCCCGGCCAAGAGCAGCGCGAGGCTCTTGTGCGCCGCGGTGTTGCCGGAGATGGCGACCGCCTTCATCGAGTCGACGCCCTCGCCGTCGCCGGACTTCTTGAGCTTGTCGAGCACGAGCCACATCGGGCCGGGCCCGGCCTCGGGAGACCGCGACAGTCGCGCCTCGAGCGCGGGAAACGCCTCGGGCGAAGTCTGCGCGATCGCTTCGGCTGCGCCGAGGCGGGTCGTGGGGTTGGGGTCGCCGAGCTTCGCGATGTTCGCCTCGAGCTCTGCACTCACCGCTGCGTCGGCCACACCGTGCACGGGGGCTGCCGCGGGCGCGGCGAGCGCGGTTGCGCTGCCGAACGTGAGCGCGAGCGCACACAGGAACTTCACATACCCACGTCCCGCCTTCGGCGGATCCGTGGCAGTCGCTCGGTGAGGGGAACGCGGCATCGAGACCTCGGTCAGTCGGTGATTCGGAATTCCGGGTAGTCCCCGGAGTAGGCGCGCCAGCGGATGGCTACGTCATCAACGCGCGCCGCCGACGGACCCTTCTCGGCCCACATGCAGAGCTGGCGGAGCTGGCCTTCGTCGCCCTCGGCCAGCATCTCGACCGAGCCATTGGGCAGGTTGCGGACCCAGCCGGTCAGGCCCAGCCGGCGCGCCTCACGTTGGGTGGCCGCGCGGAAGAAGACGCCCTGCACGCGTCCGCGGACGATCAGGTTGACCTGCTTGAGCGCCATGATGCGATTCCTCCCTGGTCGCTTAACCCGGGGGAGGGCGCCTGGGCAACGTTCCGGAGGGCGATCCTCGTCCCGGACACACACGAAGGGCCGGCGTGGGCCTACCATGGTGCTCCATGTCCGCGGGATCGGGGGAAGGCGTGCTGACGCAGCCGTTGCCGAGCGAGCCGGCCGAGAGCCGGGCGCTCCGCCTTCGGCCCGGGGACGTGTTCGCCGAGCGCTACGCCGTCGAAGCGATCTTGGGCGAGGGCGGGATGGGCGCCGTGTACCGCGTGCTCGACGCCGAGCTCGACGAGGGGATCGCGCTCAAGCTGCTGCGCCCCGAGTGGGCGCAAGCGGCCGACGCCCTCGATCGGTTCCGTCGCGAGGTGAAGCTCGCGCGGCGCGTCACCCACCCCAACGTCGCGCGCACCTACGACCTCGGGTCATACGAGGGCGTGCGCTACATGACCATGGAGCTGATCGAGGGGGAGCCTCTCTCGCGACGCATGGGGCAGGGCCGTCGGCTGCCGCTCGCCGAAGCGCTGCGCATCGCATCGGAGATCGCCAAGGGACTCGCGGCCGCGCACGCCGCGGGCGTGGTGCACCGCGACCTCAAGCCCGACAACGTGATGATCTCCGACGAGCGCGCGGTGATCACCGACTTCGGGATCGCCCGCCTGGCCGAGGGCGCCATCGCCGGAAACGCGACGCGAACCGTGGGCAGCGCGATCGGCACCCCCGCGTACATGGCCCCCGAACAGGTGGAGGGGCGAGAGCTCGACGGACGCGCGGACATCTTCGCGCTCGGGATCGTCCTCTACGAAGCGTTGACGGGGGAGCTGCCGTTCGCGGGCGAGACTGTGTACGCGCTCGCGGCCGCGCGCCTGGCCGGGACGTTCGCCGACGCACGAACGAAGGTGCCGGGGCTCCCCGACGCGGTCGCCGAGCTGTTGAACGACGCGCTCGCCCGACGCCGAGAGCAGCGGCCCGATGCGCAGGCCTTCCTCCGTCGACTGGAGGAGTTGCGCGGTGCGCGTGTCCCGGTGCACGAGATCGAGCCGACGATGCACGCGCCGATGTCGACGCCGATTCACAGCGCGGGGTTCGCGACGCCTTCCGGGCCGCGGACGATCGCGGTGCTGCCCTTCGAAGGCGGCGGCGCCGACCTGGTGAGCGCCATCGCCGACTCGCTCGCGGGGCTGCGCGGCCTGCGCGTGTTGCCTCCGTCGACGGTCCGGGTGGCGCTCGCGCGCAACGAGGCGACCGAGGCGACGGCGCTCGGGCGGGTCGTCGCTGCCGATGTCGTGCTCGAGGGATCGATGCGCGTCGCGGGTGGCAAGACGCGGGTGCGGGTGCGCATGGTCGACGTCGCGTCGGGTACGCAGCAGTGGTCGGAGCGGTGGGAGGGGACGGCCGACGCGCCGTTCGCGCTCGAAGACGAGGTGGTGCGCGGCACGTCCGAGGCGGTGCGCGCGCGCTTGCTCGACGACGCGGGCCGTCGCGGACCGAGCGATCCAGAGGCGCGCGAGGTCTACCGGCGTGCGCGGAAGATCTACCTCTCGTTCGATCTCGTTCGGGTTCGCGAGGCCACCGAGATGCTGCGCACCGCACGCGTGTCCTGGCCGAACGATCCCTGGATCACGAGCGCGCTCGGCGCGGCCCTCACGCGGCAGTGGGCCTTGTCGGGAGGCGGTGATCGGGCGCTCATCGCGGAGGCCGAGGAGCTGTCGCTCCGCGCGCTCTCGATCGACGGCACGATCGGCGAGACCTACGACACGATCGGCGTCTTGCGCCTGCAGTTCGGGGAGACACGCGCCGCGGTGCGCGCCTTCCAAGAGGCGATCGCACGTTCGCCGCTGCTCGCCGAAGCGCACGAATACCTCGGCCGGCTGCTCTGCGAGTGCGGGTACACCGAGGAGGGACTGCGGCGCCTCGATCTCGCCGCGCGCCTCGAGCCGCAGAGCGTCGCGGCACACTTCGAGCGCGCACGGACGTATGCGCTGCTCGGCGATCGCGAGCGGGCAGAGGCGTGTCTCGGTCGCTCGCTCGCCCTCGGCGCGACGGGCTCCGCGCAGATCTTCCAGCGCGCCCGGCTCGCCCTCTGGTGGAGCGACAAGGACATGCTGCTCTCGCTCTCCGAGGACCTCGAGCGCTCTCCGCACGTCAACCCGCTCATCCAGCAGACCATGCTTCCGTTGGTTCGCGACGCCGTGAACGGTAGGCCGTTCGGCTCCGAGCTCGACGCGTTCCGTATGTTCTCGGCGATGGCCAGCGGTTCGCCCCGGCAGCGCACCTTCTTCCTCCAGCTCTCCGCCGAGATGCTCAGCCACGCCGGCAGGCTCGCCGAGGCGCTCGAGGCCTTGAACGCGACCACGGAGCTCCCGCTGATCGACATCCTCTGGCTCGACCGCTGTCCCGTGCTCGCGCCCCTGCGCGACGATCCGGCCTTCGCCCGCGTGCGTGCGATCGTGGCCGCGCGCGCGGCCGAGGCGTTCTCCTGATGCTCGACGTCCGAACCGGCACCGCGTAAGGACCCTCCCTTTCCAAGCAGGAGCACAGCGCTGATGCCGCAGTTCGATCTCTCCATCGTGGGCAAGCCGGGCGAGCCGTCGACGTTCGAGTACGGCTGGAAGGACATCGTCCTCTACGCGCTCGGCATCGGCGCCAAGGAGGAGGAGCTCGACTACCTGTTCGAGGGGCGCGGTCCCAAGACCTACCCGTCGTTCGCGGTGGTTCCGGTGTTCGCGCCGATGTTCAACCTGCTCGCGAAGTCCGGTGGCGATTTCGCGATGGTGGTGCACGGCGCCCAGAAGGTGCGCATGCACAAGCCGATCGCGCCCGAGGGCAAGCTCGTCACCACGGCGACCATTCGCGGCATCTACGACATGAAGAAGTTCGGCGTCGCCGTCGTCGACACCGCCAGCGTCGACGGTGGCGGCGACAAGGTGTTCGACACGACCTGGAACATCATCTACCGCGGCCACGGGTCGTTCGGGGGCGCGCCGCCTCCCCGCGAGGACTCGCTGGTTCCGCCGAAGGAGACGCCGAGCGACTTCCGCGTGGAAGAAGCGACGACCAAGGAGCAGGCGCTGCTCTATCGTCTGTCGGGCGACCTCAACCCGCTGCACGCCGATCCCGACTTCGCCCGCAGCGTCGGCTTCGAGCGTGGACCGATCCTCCACGGTCTCTGCACGTTCGGCCACATGGTTCGCCACGTGGTCAAGGGCGCGTGCGGCGGCGACGCGACCAAGCTGCGCGCGTTCGAGGCGCAGTTCCGCAAGCCAGTCTGGCCGGGCGACACGCTGGTCACCGAGGGCTGGAAAGTCGGCGATCGCTACGCGCTGCAGGTCGCGGTCAAAGAGCGCGGCGAGTCGGTGATCACGAACGCGTCGGCCACCGTCGGCTGAAACGCGTCATTGCGGCGGCGACGCGCCGTGACACACTCGTCGAATGGACGAGAGTCGACGCAGGATCCTGGAGCGGCGTGCGCGGTTCGTCGCCGCAGTGTCGGTCATGGGCGCCAGCGTCGGAATGGCCGCCTGTGAGGCCCAGGTTTGCCTCTCCACCGTGCCGGAATGCGATGGCGGCTATCAGGGGATCCTCGAGCTCGACGTTCCCGCGAAGGTCTGCGTTGGGGATCGCTTCGCAGTCCGTACCGCCAACGTTTCCTGCGGGGGCCGGCGGGACGTCACTGACCATGCGGTCCTCGCGACGAGCGATCCGGAGAAGGTCACCATTGACGGCTACGTCGCGTTCGCACGTGCTCCCGGTACGGTGACCATCTCCGCCCGCACCGACAGCAACGGCTGGACCTCGACAACCGTGACGATTCTCGCGTGCGAAGACACGGGGCCGGACGCGTCGAACGCGGACGCCGTGGCGGAGACAGATGCTGGCGACGCTGCCGCGAGTGACGTCGCCGATTCCGACTGAATCGAGCTCCACCCTTGGAGGCCTCGCGGATCTCGGTCCTGGCGTCGACGGCGGCTGCCGGTGATATCCTCGCTGTCCGTTGGCATTCCGCATTCAGGTCCGAGTCTCCGACGCTGCGACGCGCATCGCGCTCGAGCAGTGCGTCTTGGAGTCGGGTCACGAGCTGCTGCCCCTGGAAGGTGATCCGCAGGGGCTCGCCAACACCGACGTGGTCTTCGTCGAAGCCGACGAGGAAACGTGGCCGCCGGGGACGCGGTGGACGGGTGGCGCGACGAGCGGCGTCGTGGTCTGTGGCGGTGCCGCATCGCTCGAGCCGTTTCCGGCTCGCGGCTTTGCGACCCTCCGGCTTCCGGCAGATGCCTCCCAGGTGCAGGCGGCCATCGCAGCCGTCGGATCGGCGACCGTCAACCCGAGCGCCGTGGGTCCGAACGAGGTGCCCACCGTGCAGGCGCGCACCGACCCCTCGCTGTTGGAGCTCGTGGGCCCGTCCGATCCGCAGCTCCTCGCGCTCGCGCGGCTGCTCGCGGCGAACATGCGGGTGCCTACGGCGGCGGTCACCTTCTTCGACGGTGACCGTCACCACTACGTCGCGGGCATCGGATTGCCCGAGGACTTGAGCCGGGCGGGATACACGCCGCGCGACTGGTCGTTCTGTCGGTTCGTCGTAGAGGCGGGGGCGCCGCTCGCGATCGCCGATGCAGCAGCGTTTCCGTCGCTCTCGTCCATGCCGCTCGCCATGCTCGGCGTCGTGCGCGCGTACGCGGGGGTTCCGATCCGGGTGTCGGGCGTGGGTACCTTCGGTACCGTCTGCGTCCACTCGCGGGAGCCGCGCGCCTTCTCGCACGAAGATCTCGCGGCCCTCCAGCTCGCCGCACACGGCGTCGAGTCCTACCTCGAGCGCTGCCTGTTGGAGCGTCGCTTCGTTCCGGGGCCCCGCGTCCCGCGCCGTGAAAACGAGATCGAGACGGCCGTCGCGCGCGGCCGGTCGCGACCTCCGAAGGTCTCCGAGACCGAGGACGATCTCACGGGCCAGACGCTGGCCGACAAATACGTGGTCACGGCGGGGTTGGGGGCCGGCGGGATGGGGCGCGTCTACCTCGCGCGCGATCGGGTGCTCGGCCAACTCGTCGCCATCAAGCTGCTCGCGCGGGACGACAGCCACGCCGATGCCCTCATCCAAGAGGCGCGAATGATGGCGGCGATCCGCCATCCGAACGTCGCCGCGGTGCACGGCTGGGGACAGCTGCCGCGCGGTGGATTGTTCCTCGTGCTCGAGTGGGTACGCGGCGTCACGCTGCACGAACGGCTGCAGGAGGCTCGGGCGCGCGCCCAGTGGATCGAGACCGCCGAGGCCTGCCGGATCCTTCGCAACATCGCCGGCGCCCTCGACACCATGCACGGCGCCGGGCTGGTCCATGGCGACGTCAAGCCAGCGAACGTCATGCTCGACGCGTCGCTCGATCGCGCGGTGCTGATCGATTTCGGTCTGGCGATGCATCTGCCCTCGGGCTGGCGATCGAGCTCCGGCAATTGGAACCCGAGCGAGCTGCCCACCGCGAAGGGCGGCACCCCTGGCTACTCGGCGCCCGAGCAGCTCGAGGCCGGGCGCCCTCCTCTCGCGCACCCGAGCCTCGACGTGTACGCCCTGGGAGCGCTCGCGTACGCGTTGCTCATCGGTGCGGGGCCGTTCGCCCAGCATGCTCCGTCGGTGCGCGTCGAACGTCAGCGCGAGGGAGAGATCACCCTGCCGACCACCGTGCGCCCCGAGTTGCCCGGCGAGCTCGACAACGTCATTCGCCGAACGCTGTCGCCGAACCCCACCAAGCGATACCGCACCCCGACCGAGCTCGTCGACGCCATCGAGAGTGCCTTCGCGGGCGTTCGCTCCGCGCGTCGTCCCACGCTCTCGAGCTCCGGGCAGCCGCTGTTGACGCGTGGAACCATCTTCCAACGCATGCGGGCTGCGGTGCAGCGTGTTCGTGGCTCCGAGGACGAAGAGGCGTTGCTCGCCTCTCTCGACGCCGACAGCCAGGCGACCCTCCGTGGGGCCACCGATCCCACGGACCTCTACGCTTCGGACGCGTTCGTCGCGTATCTGCGGGCATTCAGCGAGGGAGACGTCGTCCGCGCTGAGCACCTCGGTCACGCCGTCGGGCGCACGTTGCTCTCCGACGTCGTGCCCGCGCTGCAGATCGAGCGCGCGCCGTTCACGCTGCTCCGTGCCTTCGGCCCCCTCTCGCACCGGTTCCATGGCTGGGGAACGTTCGAGTTCGAGCCGAGGGCGCGCGGCAAGGCGACGGCGACGCTGGTCCTTCCGAATGGCTACGCACCCGCGGTGTGCGGGTTCTTCGGCGGAATGATGCGCGCGCTCGTCAACTGCGCGACGCCGGACGTGCACATCGAGCACGAGCGCTGCGTTGCGCGCGGGCACCCGATGTGCGTGCTGGCCGTTTCGTGGACGTGATCAGAACTTCCAGCGCAGACCGAGGGCGCCCGTGGGACCGTCGATCGCCGTCTTGCCCATCGTGCGCTGGTGCGCCTGCGCCAGTCGGTAGCCGACCTCGGCGAACGCACCGAGCTTGCCGAAGTCGAACTGCAGACCGAGCGCTCCCGCGAGGCCGAGCCGCGTGGAGCGGTCGTCCGTCTCGCCCACGATCTCGTCGACCTTCGTCGACTTGGCGAAGATGAGCTGCGGGAGGACGAGCGCGTACGGAGTCCAGCGCGCGTCGGGACCTCCGAACAGGCGGTAGCCTAGCGGGATGCCGAGCGTGAGCAGGTCGGCGTTGATGGTGTAGCTGTGCGTGGGCCCCTGTTGGGTGTCGCCCGAACGGTATTGTTCGATCGCTCCGCGCACACCGCCGAACACCGCGCCGCTCCCGACGCCGAACGCCACGGTCGCATCGACGCCGCCACCGACGCCGAGCCCGATGTCATGGAAGCCGCCCGACGCGAGGCCGAGCACCCCGAGCTCGACGTGGGGACCATTGCGCTTCACCGGCGGGGGCGCAGGCGGCAGCGGCGGATCGACGTTGTCGAGCGTGACGTCGTCGCGCTCCACGCCGTTGACCACCCAGTGCAGCTTCGCCGGCTTGGTGCCGCGCCGCCACGAGACGTCGAACACGAACGCGCCGTCGTCGCGCGGGACGGCTTTGCCGACGGTCACGCCCTCGTCGGCCGTGACCTCGAGCTTGGGCTTCACGATCAACGCGCCCGCGGCGTCGGTCGGCCGGAGCGTGACCGCGCGCTTGGCACCGTCCGCGGTCGACGCGATCGGACCGAGCTCGGACTGGACGAGGACCGGACCGACTTCGGCGGCAGCGATCGCGACTTCGAGGGGTTTGGCCGTTGGGTCGAGCGCGCAGCGCAGCGTGTGCGCTTGCGCCGGCGGCAACGCGACCGGACCGGTAACGGCCGCGAGGGCCGCGCCATCGAGCGCGCAGTGCAGGCCGCTCCCGACATCGGCGGTCGCGAGCTTCCCAGCGGCGCCGCGCGCGACCTTCACCGTCGTGACCCGGAGCGCGCTCGTGGCGCTGAACGGGCCGTGGAACTTCTCGGCGTCGATCGCCGCGACGCGCGCGAAATATTCGCCGGCGACGAGGTTCCGGGCGTCGAGCTTGACGACGTCTGCCGGCACCTCGACGTTGGTCACGAGATCGTTGAAACGCGCGTCGCGCGCCAGTTGAACGTGCCACTTCACGGCCGGCGGCCCGTCGCCCTTGCCCGCCGCGTAGGTCCCGGAGGCCCCGACCTCGGTGGCGAGCGAGAACACGAGGCCAGGGAGCGTCGTCTGCCACTCGGGGGCCGTCGGGAGACGCCGCGGCGGCGTCGGCGGCTTGCCGATCACCGCCTTCGAGCCGAACCCCGCGTTGACGGCCACGGTCTTGCCGGCGGCACTGAACTGCGTGGTCCCCTTGTAGACCGAGAGCGTCGTGTTCTGCTTGTCGTCGACGTGCAGCTTGATCTCGCTGCCGGAGGTACCGACTACCTTCGCGCCCGGGGTCGCGATCGGCGCGGGGGGAATCTTGGGTCCGAGCCCCGAGAGGAAGCCGTGCAGCGTCCCCTTCATCAGCGTGGTGTCGGTCTTTCCGGCGGCGGCCTTGCTGCTCGTGCCGCCGAGGATCACGACCAGCGTGTGCTCGGCGAGCTGCAGGCGCGTCTCGTCGGTGAACGACACCTCCGCGCTCGACTCGGCCAGCGTGCTGACCTTGTGTCCGCGATACAGGCTCTCGTTCTTGGCCGCTGGGTGCGGGTTCGGCGTCGCGGCCTCGACCGTCTTGTGGATCGCCGAGACCTTCGCGTCAGGGGCGTTGGGCTTGGGGAGCTTGATGATCTGCCCCGCCTTGAGCTTGTGGGGGAGCGGCCCGAGCTGCGGGTTGTAGAGATGGAGGATCTCCAGCTTCGTCGCGGGCGAAGCGGATCCGGCGATCTCCTTGGCGGCGATGACGTCGCACATGTCGCCGTCCTTCTTGACCACGAAGTCCCGCAGCTCCACGGCGGCCGCCGAACCGCCCTGCGTCGACAGCACGACCGCAGAGATCGTCGACCACGTCCAAAGTCGCCTCATCGCTTTCTCCTCCCGAGCCTGGTGATCTTCTTGGCGACCGCGTCCGCCACGATGGCGCCGACGATGACGTCGCTGGCGCCCGCACGAACGAGGACCGGAACGTCTTCGGCCCGCGAAACGCCGAGCACGAGAACCGGCGGCCCGGCGGCGCGGAGCCGCTCGGTGCGCGCGACCGCGACGGCATCGCCGGGAATCAACACGGCCGTCACCGGCTCCGCGCCAACAAGCGCGTCCTCGGCCAACACGACGCCGGACATGCCGAACACCGCGAGCGAGGTCTTGAGCGAGCTCGCCTCCGCGTCGTCGAAGCCGACGAGCGCGACGCGCACCCGGGTGTCGGGGGCTGCGCCGTAACCGACCGCGGTGGTGACGCCGACGACGGTGGCGGCGGTGGCGGCGCCCACGGGGCCGATTGCGACGCCGCTGTCGAAACGGACCGTCGGGTGCGAAACCTGCGGCGCGAGGGGCACGAGCGCGCGATCCTCGCGGCTCAGACCGACGGCTGCCGCGCGGCTCTCGGCGGCGTGGGCCATCCGCGAGGCATCGTCCTCGCCGCGCAGCACCGCTTGGAGCTCGTCCCGGAACTGCGCCGCCGTCGGGCGCTCCTCGGGCCGCTTGGACATCGCGCGCCGCGCGAGCTCCTCGAATCCTCGCGGTGGCTCGCGACGCAGGCCGACGTCGCGGATCGCGGGAGGATCCATGTACATGTGGCTGACGAACAGCTGCGCGATGCTGTCGGCATTGAAGGGCAGGTCGCCGGCGAGAAGCTCGAAGAGGATGACGCCGAGCGCGTAGATGTCGGTCGGGGGGCCGACATCCCGGCCGCGGCACTGCTCGGGCGACATGTACAGAGGCGTGCCCTGCGCCGCGTGCGTCGCGGTCAGGCGCTGCGCGTTCTCGCCGTCGGAGAGGAGCACGAGCCCGAAATCGAGGACCTTGATGCGCTCAACCCGATCGGCGGTCTCGAGGAGCATGATGTTGTCGGGCTTGAGGTCGCGGTGGACCATGTTCATGCCGTGGGCGACCTCCAGCACCTGGAGGACCTGGTCGAGCGCGTTGACGATGCGCGTCGGGTGCATGGTCTCGTTGCCGACGCGGACGTGCTTCGCGAGGGGGGTGCCGGAGACGAGCTCCATCACGAGGAACAGCTCGCCCGAGTCCTCGCCGAAGTCGAACGCGGTGACGATCCCAGGGTGCTTGAGCCTCGTGAGCGCGGCCGCCTCGCGCCGGAACCTCTCTCGCAGGTCGGCGCGCACCGCCCAGTCCGCGAGGAGGAACTTGACCGCGACCTGCCCGCCGAGCGCGAGGTGCGTGGCGCGATAGACGATGCCCATGCCGCCCTCGCCGAGCACCGAGTCGAGCCGGTATTTGCCGGCGAGAACGCTGCCGACTCGAGCCGCGGCGCCTTTGCGACCGCACCCCGGACATCCTTCGTTCGGGTTCCGGGGCCGCGGGGTCTCACACCCGGGGCAGTTCTCGAGCTGTTCGCTCATGCGACCTCGAAGACGGCGACGGGGGCGCTCTTGCCCCGCACGGGATGGTCGCCGAGGGGATTGAAATCGAACGCGTCGGTCGCCTTGGTCACGTCGCCCGTCACCAGCGTTTGACCCGGGCGCGCGAGGCCTTCGAGGCGAGCCGCGACGTTCACCACGTCGCCGATCGCCGTGTACTCGAGCCTGGCCTCGCTTCCGAGGTTGCCGACGAGCGCCTCGCCGGTCGAGATGCCGATGCCGAGGCGGACGTCGAACCCGTACTTGTCCTTCCACTGGCCAGCGCTCGCTTCGACGAAGCGGTGCATGTCTTCTGCGGTCGCGAGCGCGCGCTCGGAGGCGTCTTCTTGGACGTTCGGCGCGCCGAAGATCGCCATCACGCTGTCGCCGATGAACTTGTCGAGCGTGCCGCCATGGCGGAACACGATCTCGCTGAGCAGCGAGAACAGCTCGTTGAGGAAGCCGACGGCGGCCTCGGGCGACGCGCGCTCGGCGAACGGCGTGAACGCCACCACGTCCGCGAAGAGAATGGTCACCAGCTTGCGTTCGCCGCCGAGGGCGAGCTTGTGTTTGCCCTCGGCGATCGACTTGGCGATCTCGGCTGGGAGGTACCGCGAGAGGTCCCGCTCGACGCCGGCGCGGCGCGCGATCTCCGCCTCGCTCGTGGCGATGTCATCGGCCATCCGCGTCATGCTGGTCCCGAGGAGCTCGAGCTCGTCGCCCGTCGTGACGGTGGAGCGCTTGTCGAGCTCGCGGCGTCCGTACGCCCGCGCGAGATCGACGAGCGATCGAATCGGGCGCGTCGTTCGCGTGGCGAGATACGCGCCCAACGCGAGAGCCGCGAGCACGAACCCGGACGCGGCGACGACGAGCTCCCGGCGCGCCTTGGCGAGCGCCTTGAACACGTCGGCGGATGGCCGGCGTACGACCACGGCGAAGCTACGCGTGGGCAGCGATCGCACCGAGCCGACCATGGGAACACCGGCGGCATCGACGTACTCGGTCGCGGAGGCGTAGGGGTGCGAGAACGCGCCGCTCGGCGGCTGGCCCGGGGGGAACAGATCGCGTCCGGCGAGCGCCGTGCCGACGGTGAACGTCGTCTTGTCGCCGCTGGCGAGCACGTGCGCGTCACCATCGAGGAGCAAGACGCCGTCCGGACGCCCTTCGAAGCGGTCCTTCGAGAGCGCGAGCACCTGCTCCGACAGGAGGTGCGGCTTCAGCGTCCCGAGCATGAACGCCTGACGCTGACCGTCGCGCACGACGGGCTCGAGGTAACGGATCAACGCCACTGACCCCGCGTATTCGATCGGCAGCCAGGTGCCTTTCTGCATGCCCAGCTGCGCGGGAGAGAGCTTCTGCGGCGGCTTGGGCTCGGGGCCGATCGCGTCGACCATCTCGCCGTCGGGCGTGTAGATCGCGACCTGGGCGAGCACCGCCACGCGGGTCATCGCGTCCTTCGCGAGCGCGATCTTCACCTCGGGCTCCACGATCTTGGGCTCGGTGAGGATCCGACCGATCTCCTGGGTGCCGTCGGCGGCCTCGTCGAGCGAGCGATCGACCAGCGAGCCGACGTGATCGATCACGGACGCTTGGATCTGGCGCTCGGCGTCTTCGAGCCCGCTCTTCTGGATGACGGTCGTGCGATACGCGAAGGCTGCGAGCGGCGCTGCACCGACGAGGAGCAGCGTGGCCGTCCACTTCGTTCGTAGCGAGAGCGACCGCGTCGCCGTGTCCGTGGTCGACGACGCCTGTGGCTTGGTTTCGCTCACGTCGGCAGTCTAGACGACGGTTTCGCAATCTCGAACAACCTAGCGACGCGGTCTGCCGGTCTTGTCCATAGTTCTCCTCGTTCGCTCACGAGCCACTTGCGAATGGCGGCGTTCGCGTTTCGAGAAACATCTCGCGCACTCCAAGCGCAGAAACACGCCGGATCTCCCACTCGTCAACGTGCGGCTGTTGCGCGAGACCGATGCTAGCCTCGGACACCATCTGCATGCTGATCACTCCCAACGCGTACGCGGGCAGGCTTCTTCGTTCGTTCACCGGGCTCAGCGTCGTCCTCGCGGCCTTGAACGGCTGCGAAGGCGATAGTGAGGAAGCCTATCCGCCGGAGATGCTCGGAAAGGACTCGTCGATCAGCGACACCGGGTCGGCTGAAACGACCGAGCCGGACACCGCAGTCGTCGACACCTCGATCGAAGAGACCGCGGTCGACAGCGAGCCGGCCGACTCCACGCTGGCCGACTCGGCGCCGGCCGACTCCACGCCGGCCGACACCGCGGATACTTCGGTCGACACTGCGGAGACCGTGGGGCCGACGTGCACCGACACGGTCAAGAACGGCACCGAGACCGACGTCGATTGCGGCGGCACCTGCCCGACCAAGTGCGACGACACCAAGATCTGCAGCGTCGCGGGCGACTGCAAGTCGGGCGTGTGCGCGGGCGGCAAGTGCGCGGCGCCGCTCTGCACCGACGTGGTGAAGAACGGCACCGAGACGGACGTCGACTGCGGCGGGACCTGCCCCGCGAAGTGTGACGACGGCAAGACCTGCGGGGGAGCCGCCGACTGCAAGTCCGGTGTCTGCACCGCGGGAACGTGCGTGGGTGCGCTCTGCTCGGACCTGGTCAAGAACGGCACCGAGACCGACGTCGATTGCGGCGGCACGTGTCCGACGAAGTGTAACGACGGCAAGGCCTGCGGCGGCGCGACCGACTGCAAGTCTGGGGTCTGCACGGGTGGCGTATGCCAGGCGCCGCTCTGCACCGACGTGGTGAAGAACGGCACCGAGACGGACGTCGACTGCGGCGGGACCTGCCCGACGAAGTGCGACGACGGCAAGAGCTGCGGCGTCGTGGCCGACTGCAAGTCGGGTGTCTGCACCGGTGGCGTGTGCCTGGCGCCGTTCTGCACCGACCTGGTGAAGAACGGCACCGAGACCGACGTCGACTGCGGCGGCACCACGTGTGGCAAGTGTGGTGGCTTCAAGACCTGCGCGATCGCCGGGGACTGCCTCTCGGGCGTCTGTGGCAGCGACAAGAAATGCGCATGTGCCGTCGGGCTGAGCGCGTGCAGCGGCACGTGCGTCGACCTGACCAGCGATCCGACGAACTGCGGGTTGTGCGGCAAGGTCTGTACGACTGGATCGTGCGTGGCGAGCAACTGCCTCCCGCCGGGCTCGCTCGACCCCACGTTCGGCGGCGGCAACGGGTGGGTTCGTTACCAGCCGAACGGCTTCCACAACGAGTGGTACGCGCTGGCGATGAACCCCGACGACACCCTGGTGCTCGCCGGACGCAATCAGGTCGCTGGAGCGGACGAGGACTGGGTCGTCTCGAAGCTGAAGGTCGACGGCAACTTCGACGGCACCTTCGGCACCGGCGGCAACCTGCACATCAGCGCCGGCGCCATAATTGGCGAGCGCGCGAAGGGCATCGTCCGTGCGACGGACGGGAGCTTCTACGTCGCGGGAACGCTCTACAAGGGCACCACGCACTTCGACATGGCAGTCGCCAAGGTCACGGCGGCCGGCGCGCTCGACGCGACGTATGGGACCTCCGGGATCACGACGCGGGCGAACACCGGCGAGGACGCGGTGGAGGGCATGCACCTCTACGCCGACGGCAGCGTGCTCGTCGTAGGCCGGGCCGGCCCCTCCGGCACCGGCGCCGACATGCAACTGGTGCGATTCCTCCCGTCGGGCGCGGTCGACACCTCGTTCGGAACGGGCGGCGTGGTGACCTGGGGAACCGCCGGTGTCCAGGACGAGGCCCTCGGGGTCGCGGTGGATTCGGCCGGCAAGATCGTCGTGGTCGGCTTCTCGGACAACGACTCGGTGATCCTGAAGTACTCCTCCAACGGCACGCTCGACTGGGCGAAGACGCTGGACCTGTCCGGCGCGACGAAGTGGGATCAGCTGCGCCGGGTCCGCATCGGCGCGGGCGACTCGATCGTCGCCGCGGGGCTCGTGACCAACGTCGACAACGACTTCGTCGTCGTCCGCTACTCGAGCGCCGGCGTCGCCGACGCGACGTTCGGCACCGCGGGCAAGGTGTTCCTCGATCGTGGCGCCACGGGCGAGCAACAGTACGCGCTCACCATCGCCCCGAGCGGCGACATCCTCGTCGGCGGGACCTCGGGGAGCTACCCCGCGGCCGTCGCGAGGCTGAAGCCGAACGGCACGCTCGACACGACGTTCGGTATCGGCGGCTGGTTCACCAACAGCTTCGCCAGCTTCGCGTCCAACGTGAACGCCATCGCCTTCGACAGCAAAGGCCGGATCGTCATCGCCGGCTCGTGGGCGCAGAGCAACCCCGACTGGGGCGCGGCCCGCCTCATTCCCTGAGCCTCAGGGCTCAGCCGCGGAGCTTGCGGTCCATCGCCTCGCCGAGCTCCGCGGCGCGACGTGATGCGGCCTCGACGGCGTTGATCAGCGTGGTGCGCAGACCGCCCGCTTCGAGCGTGTGCAGACCCGCGATCGCGGTGCCGCCTGGAGACGTGACCATGTCCTTGAGCCGACCAGGGTGCTCTCCCGTCTCGAGGAGCAGCTTGGCCGAGCCGAACACCGTTTGTGCGGCGAGCATCAGCGCGGTGTCGCGGCTGAGGCCGACCTTCACGCCGCCGTCGGCGAGCGCCTCGATGATCAACATGACGTAGGCCGGGCCGCTGCCCGAGAGGCCGGTGACCGCGTCGATCAGCGACTCGTCGAGGACCACCGTGCGGCCGACGAGGCCGAAGAACTGCTCGGCGACCTCGACGTCGGCCTCGGTCGCGAAGGTGCCGCGACAGATCGCGGTCGCGCCGGCGAGCACGGTCGCGGCGGTGTTCGGCATCGAGCGGATGACGCGCGAGCCGCGCGGGAGCTTCGCCTCGATCGCGCCGGTCGAGACACCCGCAGCGACGCTCACCAGCAGCGTGGGCTCACGGAAGCTGGGGAAGATCTGGGTGAGGACCTTGTCGACGATCTGCGGCTTCACCGCGAGCACGACGACCTCTGCGAACGAACAGACCTCGGCGTTGTTCGTGGTGGTCTGGATTCCCTTGTGCTCGGCCGCGAGCAAGTCGAGTCGCGTGCGGGATGGGTCGCTCACGATCACCGAGTGCGGCTCGAGGAACGCGCCACCGTGCAGCAGGCCCCGCAGGAGCGCTGCGGCCATGTTGCCGCCGCCGATGAACCCGACCTTCTTCTGTTGCATCGCGTCATCCTACCGCAACCGTGGGCTCCTCGCGCCCGGGATGCGCGGCTCGACGCGCTGCGCTATGGTCGCGCCGTGACGAGCTGGGATCCAAGCTCCTGGAGGAGCAAGCCGAACGCGCAGGAGGTCCACTACGAGGACCCCGTCGCGCTCGAGTCCGTGGTCACGCGCTTGCGCGCGCTTCCCCCGTTGGTCACCTCGTGGGAGATCGAGCGGCTCAAATCGCTCATCGCCGACGCGCAGATCGGCAAGCGGTTCCTCCTCCAGGGGGGCGACTGCGCCGAGACGATCGCCGAGTGTCGACCCGACAACGTGGTCAACAAGCTCAAGATCCTGCTGAAGATGTCGCTCGTGCTCATCCTCGGTGGGCGCCGGCCGATCGTGCGCGTGGGGCGGTTCGCCGGCCAGTACGCCAAGCCCCGCTCTTCGCCGACCGAGGTCCGCGATGGCGTCGAGCTCCCGAGTTACTTCGGTGATCTGGTCAATCGCGCGGACTTCACGCCCGAGGCGCGCAGGCCTGATCCGCAGCACCTGCTCACCGGCTACCAACACGCGGCGATGACGCTGAACTTCGTGCGCGCGCTCGCGGCCGGAGGCTTCGCGGATCTGCACCACCCCGAGTACTGGGACCTGTCGTTCTTCGAGAGCGCGGTGCTCACCCCGGCGCTGCGCGACGAGTACCAGCAGATCACGCGGCAGCTCGCCGACGCGCTCCGATTCATGGAGGCGCTCGGCGAGGGAGCGATCGAGGAGCTCTCGCGCGTCGAGTTCTACTCGAGCCACGAGGGACTCAACCTCCACTACGAGTCCGCGCAGACGTCGACCGTGGCCTACGCCGACGGCTACTACGACCTGAGCACGCACCTGCCTTGGATCGGCGAGCGCACCCGCGCGCTCGATGGCGCGCACATCGAGTATTTTCGCGGCATCCGCAACCCGATCGGCATCAAGCTCGGTCCGAAGAGCACCGTCTCGGATGTCGAGCGGCTGCTCGACGTGCTCAACCCCAAGGAAGAGGCCGGCCGCATCGTGCTCATCACCCGGATGGGTGCAGCGCGCGCTGCCGAGGCGCTGCCGCCCCTGCTCGCCGGGATCAAGCGGCGCGTCCTGTGGGTGTGCGATCCGATGCACGGCAACACGCACTCCACCTCGACCGGCATCAAGACGAGGAGCTACGAGAAGATCCTGGAGGAGCTGGAGGCCACCTTCGACGCCCACGAGCGCGCAGGCACCATCTTCGGCGGCGTGCACTTCGAGCTGACCGGCGACGACGTCACCGAGTGCGTCGGCGGCGCGGCGGGGATCACCGAGAGCGATCTCGGCCGCAACTACGAGTCGCTGTGCGATCCGCGTCTCAACCAGGCGCAAGCGCTCGAGCTCGCTTTCCGCATCGCCAAGCGCATGCGCGCATCGGTCTGACCCCATAGGCTGAACCCCGTGATCCAGTCCGGCACGCTGCTCGGTGGTCGCTACCGCCTCGTCTCCCGGCTCGGGAAAGGCGGGATGGGCGAGGTCTGGGAGGCGGTGCAGGAAGGCCTGGGTCGTCGCGTGGCGGTCAAGGTGCTGTTGCCCGAGCTGGTGCACGAGCCCGAGCTGCTCGCGCGCTTCCAACGCGAGGCGCAGGCCGCCGCGAGCCTCGGTCACCCGAACATCGTGCAGACCACCGACTTCGTCTCGGTGCCGGGCGAGCCGCCGTGTCTGGTGATGGAGCTGCTCTCGGGGCAATCGTTCGCACGCGCGATCGAGGGCGGGCCGATGGGCGAGGCGCGGGTCGCGTTCATCGCGATGCAGCTGCTCGAGGCGCTCGCGGTGGCGCACCGCGCCGGCATCGTTCATCGCGACATCAAGCCAGACAACGTGTTCCTCACGTCCATCGCCGGTGTCGACGACATCGTGCGGGTGCTCGATTTCGGCATCGCCAAGCTCTATGGCGAGACCGAGGCGCCGAAGCTGACGATGACCGGCGCGGTGATGGGCACGCCGCAGTACATGGCGCCGGAGCAGGCGCGAGGTCTCGCGGTCGACGCGCGCACCGATCTGTTCGCAGTCGGCACGTGCATGTACCAGGCGCTCACCGGGCGACTTCCGTTTGCTGGCAACAGCTTCAACGCGCTGTTGTTCGCGATCGCCGAAGAGGCCGCGCCGCCGGTCGCGAGCCTGCGCGCAAACGTCGATCCGCGGCTCGCCGCCATCGTCGACCGTGCGATGGCGAAGGACCCGAGCCAGCGCTTCGCCAGCGCCGACGAGATGCGCGGCGCGCTCGCTCCGTTCGCCGCCGGATCGACCGCCTCGTTCGCGCCCGCGCCTCTGCCCACGCCGGCCGTCGCCGTAACGCCTTCCGGCGCCGTCGCCACGCTGCCCCAAGCCGGACAAGTCCAGGTCGTCGCGCCACCGAAGAAGCGAGTTTGGATCGTTCCTCTCGCGTTGTTCGCCGTGCTCGCCGTCGGAATCGGAGTTCCCGCGGCGCTCTACGCATCGGGCGCGTTCGACGATCCGCCTCCGAAGGCGGCCAAGAAGGCCCCGGTCGACGTCGAGGCTGACTCGCCCAAACCGAAGAAGCCCACCCAAGAAGACGACGACAAGAGCGAGAAGGTCGCCGCCGAGGATCCGCCGAGCAAGATCGAGCCGAGCAAATCGGCCGAGCCGAGCAAGGTCGCCAAGACCAAGCCCACGGCGGCAGCTCCCTCCACGAGCACGGCGCCGTCGACTCCTCCGACCCCGCCACCCGCGCCGACCGGCAAGCCGAGCAAGCAGACCGGTGGCAAGACCGCGTACCTCTCGTCGGCCAGCACCAACGGCCTGTACGAGGTCGCGAAGCTGCGCGCGGGCGCGGCGCCGCACGCGGCGGCGGTCAACGCCTGTTACGCGCCGCTCGAATGGGATCCAGTCGACCACCAGTTCGAGCAGTGGTCGCTCAGCGTCGATGCGACCGGCAAGGTGCTCTCGGTGGGCCCGGTCGGCACGGGCGCGCGGTGCGCTGCGCTCGACGCCTGCATGACCAAGGTGTTCAAGGCGTTCGCCCTCGGTCCGACGACCGACGGCAAGAGCGGCACGATGAACATCGGCTACACGTCGCGCGCGCCGTGGAACCCGTGATCAACCGAGCGATTCTCGCGGCTGCTCCATGATCCGGACGAACCGAGCGGCGAGCTTCGAGGCCTGATACCCGTCGATCAAGCGGTGGTCGAAGGTGACGCCGATCGGGAGGATGGGCCGAGCGACGATCGCGCCGTCGCGCACCACGGGCCGATCGCGGATCTCGCCGATCAGGAGCAACAGAGGGCAGCGGGCGAAGGGCACCAGCGGGGCGAGCCCCGTCGCGAGACCGAAGCCGCCCACGTTGGTGACCATCACGCTGCCGAACCCGTCCCACGGGATGCCGAGTCGGCGCAGGTCGAGGCCGAGATCGTAGTGCGCGAAGGTGCCGAGTCGCATCGCGGTGCCGGTGAGGAACGCCGGGAGCTTGTTGAGCTTCTTGGCGTCCGAGACGGTGCGCGCCTTCTTCTCGCGGACCAGCCGCGCGCCCTCCGCGAGCTCGCGCGCGATGTCGATCACGCCCTTCTGATCGGCCGAGACGATCTTGTGGCCGTTGAGATCCTCACCGCCCTCGAAGGCGATCTGGAAGTAGACGTCGATCGTCTCGCGTCGGTAGATCGCGCCGTGTCGGATGATCGTGTTGCAGTCGGGGCGCTCGCGGAGCGCGAGGGCGACGGCGTGACCGACGAGGTGCGTGATCGTGACGCGCGGACCACCCTCGCGTCGCAGGCTCTTCACGTACTCGTTGGCCTCGGTCGCGTCGATCTCGAGCGTTCCGTAGACCTTCGGGTCGTGGGGCTCGCGCCAGGTGTTGAGGGCGAGGCGTCGCCAGGTCGAGAGCTTCTTCTCGCGTCGGAACCCACGCATCGAGGACCCCCTCTCCACGGATGATCAGGTGCGCTTGGCAGTCTTCGGCTTCCACCGCTCGGCGATCGGTTGTGCGAGCAACGCGATGGCAGCCCGGAGCCCGGCGGCGAGCGTGGACTCGGACGTGATCTCGTCGAAGGAGACGCCGAGGTGCACCAGCGTACGCGCGAGCGGCGGGCGGATGCCGGTGAGGATCGCCTGGGCGCCGAGCATGCGGGCGCCGCGGGCGAGCGAGAGCAGCTCCTGCGCGACCCAGGTCTCCATCTCGGGGACCCCGGTCACGTCGACGAGCACCACCTTCGCGCGGTGACGCTCGAGAAAAGAGAGCACGCGCTCCTGCAGGTGGGCCATGCGGCTCGCATCGAGGTCGCCGACGACGGGCGCGATCGCCACGCCCTCCCACACCTGCAACACCGGCGTGGACCACTCGGCGGCCGCGCTCTCGAGCTTGGCGATGCGTTGACGTGCGCGCTCGTGACGGAGCACCAGACCGAGCTGCTGGGCGAGCGAGGTGACGAGGTCGACGCGCGCGCGGTCTTCGTTGTGGACCGCATCGGCATAGAACGCGAGCACCGCCAGCACCTCGCCCTCGGCGACGACGGGGATGCCGAGCGCGGCGTGGAGCCCGGCCTTGCGAGCCTCGTCGACGCGCGGGTACTTGCCGATCGGGAGCCCCTCGATGTCGCGCAGCCACACCCGATCGTGGCGTTCGAAGGCGAGCCCGGGGAGACCGACGCCGGGGGCGAGCGCGGTGCGTTTGCTCAACTCGATGAACGGCGCGAGCCGCTCGGCGTCGGCGCGTGGCGAAATGTGCACCCGCTGGAGCGAGAGCTTGTCGTCGCTCGGAATCCACACCTCGCCGAGCACCCAGCCGGTGTGCGCGCAGATGGTGAGGATGCACGCGTCGAGCGCGGAGGCGAGGTCACCCTCGTGAAGCGCCCGGAACACCGCGTCGAGGACGGTGAGGCCTTCGCCGTTGCCGCCCGAGATGGCGCGCTCGGCCTCGAGGTCGGCGACGCGCGCCTTCAGACGCTCGATTTCTTGCTGTTGTTCGTCGCGTGAGGGGTCGGGCATGCTGGGAAGCTCGGGGCGCCGTCGACGCCGGCAATCGCCCGTATTACGGGCCGCGTCCATGATTTCTCGTCGTCGATTCCTGGGTGGGGTGGCGGTCGGCTCGGCGTTCGCGAGCGCGCCGTGGCTCGTCGGCTGCAAGAAGGGGGGCTCGGGCGAAATCGTCCTCGGGGCCATTCTAGGCCTTTCTGGGCAAGACAGCTCGCTCGGCGTCGAGACCAAGGAGGGGATGGAAATCGCCCTCGAAGAGCTCAACGCCGCGGGTGGGTTCAAGGGCAAGAAGATCCGCGTCCTCTACGAAGACACGCGGCTCGATCCGAACCTCGCCAGCGAGAAGATCCAGAAGCTGATCGACCGCGATCGCGTGCTCTGCGTGATGGGCGACGCCGCTTCGACGCCGACGCTGAGCGCCGCCGCCTACGCCGAGAAGGCCAAGGTGCCGCTCATCTCGGGGAGCGCGACGAACGTCGAGGTCACCAAGAACAAGAAGTACGTGTTCCGCATCTGCTTCACCGACGACAAGCAGGGGTCTGCCGCGGCCAAGTTCGCTCGCGACGAGCTCAAGGCCAACAAGGCCGCCATCATCTACGTCACGGGCAACAAATACAGCGAGGGGCTGCAGGCCATCTTCACCCGCGACTTCGAGAAGCTGGGCGGGAAGATCGTCGCCAAAGAGACGTTCCAGGCCGAAGAGACCAACGTCCTCACGTTCCTCTCGAAGATCAAGGACGCCGGCCCGGACATCATCTTCGCCCCGGTGTACCCGTCGGACGTCGCCAAGATCGGCCCGACCAAGCTGAAGGTCGGACTCGAGAGCGTGCCGCTGCTCGGCACCGACGGTTGGGACGGCCCGGCCACGCGCGCCAAGGGCGTCATCGAGTCGATCGAGGGGTGCTACTTCACCGACCTGTTCGCCGCCGAGGGGCCGAACCCGCGCGCCAAGCCGTTCGTCGAGAAGTACCAGAAGCTGCACAGCAAGCTGCCGTCGTCGCTCGCTGCGGGCGGCTACGACGTGCTCAAGATGGTCATCGACGCCCTCGGTCGTGCGAAGGCCGAGACGCCCGACGCGATCCGCGACGCCATCGAGGCGACCAAGGGCTTTGCCGGGGTGACCGGCACGTTCGACATCGACGCCGAGCACAACGCACAGAAGCCCGTCACCGTGATGAAGATCACCGGCGGCGACTTCAAGTACCACACGCAGATCAGCGTCTGATGCTCGCCTGGCTCCTCAACGCGTTCGCCCAGGGCTGCATGATCGCCCTGATCGCGCTCGGGTACACCATGGTTTACGGCGTGCTCCGGCTCATCAACTTCGCGCACAGCGAGGTGCTGATGATGAGCGGGTACGCCGCCTTCCTGGTGAACGACCGGCTCCTCGGCGGTTTCGTGGGGAGCGGCACGCGTGGCGTGGTGATCTCGACGCTGGTGGCGATCGTCGCCGCCGTCGCGCTCGGCGTCACCATCGAGGCCGTCGCCTACCGGCCGCTTCGTGCGCGCGCCCGCGGGGCCACCGCGCGGATCGCGCCGCTCGTCACCGCGATCGGCGTGTCGATGTTGCTGCAGTCGGTCGCCCAGCTCGCGTTCACCGCGACGCCGCAGAGGTTCGATCCGCGGCTCGCGCCACCGGCGTGGTTCGTCATCGTGGCGGCCGGCGTGGTGATGGGTGCCCTGTACGCGCTGGTGAACCTCACGTGGATGGGCAAGGCCATGCGCGCCGTGGCGGTGAACGCCGAGGCCGCGCGGCTGATGGGCATCAAGCCGGCGCGGGTGATCGTGTTCACCTTCGCGGTCGGCTCCGCGCTGGCCGCGATCGGCGCGGTCCTCTACGCGACGACGCAGGCGTCGATCGAGCCGACCATGGGCTCCGCGATCGGCACGTTGGCGTTCGTCGCGGCCGTGGTCGGCGGCATCGGCAGCGTGCCGGGCGCGATGCTCGGCGGCGTGCTCATCGGGTTCCTCGGCGAGCTGGTGAAGAGCACCGCGTTCTCCGGCATGAAGGACGCGATCGTCTTCGTGCTGCTCGTCATCGTCCTGCTCGTGCGCCCCGCCGGGTTGCTCGGGTCGGCGCGCGCCGAGAAGGTGTGACCTAGAGCACCGAACGGTTTGAATCCTGCTGCAACCCGCGATCTTGCGCGATCTTCGCGTCGTACTCCCTCCGGGCTCCTCGACGTAGCGCTACTACGCCTTCGTCGCCCTCCAGTCCGTGCGACGCGAATCTCACGCAACCTCGCGTGTTTCGCGACGGATTCAAACCGTTCGGTGCTCTACATCCCCGCGGTGCCGTCGCAGATGAACGACGACACCGCCGGGTTGGTCGTGTCGGTGCACTTGCCGGTCGTGCATTGGAAGGATGCGCAGTCGGCGTTGACCGTGCAGGTCGAGCCGCCGGGCGCGCCTTTGGTGCACTTGTTTTCCTTGCAGACGTTGTCCCAGCCGCAGGAGAAGTCGTCGGGACCGTCACACGCTGCGCCGAGGGCCTTCGCGGGTTGGCAGGTCGGCGTCGTCGCCGTGAGATCGCAGAACAGCCCGTCGTCGCAGTAGCGGATGGTCGAGCCGTAGAAGTTGCACGGCTGGTCCTTGGCGACGATGCCGTACGCGCGACACTTCTTCGCGGTCTGGTCGCAGTACGCGCCGAACCCCGGCGGTGCGTGGCACTCCTTGAGGGCCGTCGGGTTGCAGGCCTCGCCCGGTGCCCTGGTGCCATTGAACAGCAAGTCGCAGGGCTGCATGTTCTTCGCGCTCGTCCGCCAGTTGACGACGCAGGTGGCGATGTTCGTCTGCCAACCTTTGACGCACGCGTCGAGCTGGCTCGGATCGAACGTCGCCTTGCCGAGCGTGACCTGGTCGACGAGCGCGTTGCAGTAGTAGTCCATGCCGGTGGTGCAGGCGTCGCCGCCCCACGGGAGGCTCACCTTCTCGCAGCACGCCTTGGTCGCGTCGCTGCACACGGCGCCGACGAACTTCTTGCAGGTCTCGGGCGTGGGCTTGGCGTCGGTCACGGTGGGCGTGTCGCTCGGCGCCCCGTCGTCGACGGCATCGGTGCTGGCGTCGGTGCTGGTCTCGCCGAGCGGCGCCGAGTCGGTCGCGCCGATCTCGCTCTCGGGGCTCTGCTTGCCCCCGCAGGCGACGAGGGGGAGCGCGAGGAGAAGGATTCCGAAGCGCATGTTCAACCCGTTCCGCTGCAGAGGAAGGTGTTCGCCGGGGTGTAGTTCGGATCGGTACAGCGACCGCCCGCGCAGCTCCCGGAAGCGCACGACTCGTTCGAATAGCAGGTGGTGCCCGTGGTGAGACCAGGGGCGCACTTGCCGCCGCTGCCGGTGCCACCGCGCTGGCAGTAGTAGCCGAAGCCGCACTCGGTCGAGTAGTTGCACGCCGCCCCGACCATCTTGGCCGCGCTACAGGTGCCCGACGTGCCGGAAGCGAACTGACACGCGAGGCCGTAGTCGCAGATCGCGCGGACCGAGCCCGAGTAGACGCAGGGCTGATCCTTGGCTGCGACCGAAATCGACTCGCACCGCCCGGAGCCGCTGCAGTTCGCGAACGAGCCAACCGGGACCTTGCACTCCCAGTCCTCGGCGCAGCTCGATCCAGGCGCGACGCTGCCGACGAAGAGTTGGTCGCATGCGGCGTCGAGCTTGATGAACTCGAGCGCGGGCACCGAGCACTTGGTGGTGAGCGCGCTCCACGCGGCCTGGCAGCCGGCGAACGTTCCGGGGTTGAAGGTCGCATCGCCGGCCTTCACGTCGTCGACGCGGGCCTTGCAGACCACCTTCACGGCGTCGCGACACCCGCCCTCCTTCCACGCGAGGCTCTTGGTCCCGCAGCAGCTCGCGAGCGAGGGCGTGCAGTACGCGTCGGCGAGCTTGTCGCAGACGTTGTCGAGCGTGATCGCGGGCGGTGGCGGCGCGGTGTCGGTGACGACGGTGCCGGTGTCCTTCGTCGGGTCGGTGCCGGTATCGGTGCCGCCGCCGGTTCCCGTGTCGGTCCCGCTCGTTGCGGTGTCACCGTTCGAGCTCGCATCCCCTGTGGGCTCGTCGAAGACGCTCGGGTCGGCGGCACCGCCGCAGGCAGCGAGCACGAGTGGAAGCGAGAGCATGAGCAGACGGTAGGTGCGCATCGGTTCGTCTCCGGCAGGGCGGCCCTTTGGAATCTAGCAGCGGCGCGGGTATGGATGCACGGTGGCCAAGGGGCGTTCGAGCGGAAAGGGCGGCGAGGGGGACCTGTTCACCCGTGCGCTTTCGGCCGATCCCGCCAAGGCCGATCCCGCGGCGACGCCTCTGGCTGAGCGCATGCGCCCTCGAACGCTCGACGAGCTGGTGGGGCAGGAGAAGCTGGTCGGGCCGGGACGGCCGCTGCGCCGCGCCATCGAGGCCGACAAGATCCCCTCGCTGATCCTCTGGGGACCGCCCGGGGCGGGCAAGACCACGATCGCCCGGCTCGTCGCGCACGCCACCCAGGCGCGGTTCGTCCCGTTCAGCGCGGTGCTCGGCGGCGTGCAGGAGATCCGGCAGATCCTGGGCGAAGCCCGCGAGGCGCGCGCGTACCGACGACAACGAACCATCCTGTTCGTCGACGAGATCCATCGGTTCAACAAGGCGCAACAAGATGCGTTCCTCCCCTACGTGGAGGACGGCACCATCACGTTGATCGGCGCTACGACCGAGAACCCGAGCTTCGCGGTGAACGCCGCGCTGCTCTCGCGTTGCCGCGCGATGCGCCTCGAGCCGCTCGGCGAGGAGCAGCTACTCGATCTGCTGCGCCGCGCGCTCGTCGACCCGGAGCGCGGCCTCGGCGTGCTCGAGCTCGACGCCGACGACGACGCGCTCGGGGCGATCGCTGCGATGGCGCAAGGCGATGCGCGCCGTTCGCTCACGGCCCTCGAGATGACGGCGGACTTCCTCCTCGAGAGCGGTGGCGTGCGGATCACGCGCGAGATCGTCGAGCGCGCGCAGTCGGCGCCGGGGCTCCGGTACGACAAGAAGGGCGACGAGCACTACGGCGTCGTGAGCGCGTTCATCAAGTCGATGCGTGGGAGCGATCCCGACGCGGCGCTCTACTGGATGGCGCGCATGCTCGAGGCCGGGGAAGACCCGCTCTTCGTCTCGCGACGGATGGTGATCTTCGCCAGCGAGGACGTGGGCAACGCCGACCCACGCGCGCTGATGGTCGCAGTCGCGGCCGACCAGGCGTTCCAGCGCATGGGCATGCCCGAGGGGATCCATCCGCTGGCACAGGCGTGCACGTATCTCGCGACGGCACCCAAGTCGAACGCGTCGATCGCCGGCTATCAGGCGGCTGCAGCCGACGTGCAGGCGCGCGGCGCGCTCGACGTGCCGCTCCACCTCCGACCCGGCTCGACCCGCATCAATCGTGAGGAAGGGTACGGCAAAGACTACTCTTACTCACACGAAGAGGAGGGCTCGTTCAGCGCACGGCAGCGCTACCTCCCCGAAGCTCTCGGCGACGCGCGCTACTACCGCCCGAAGGGTGTGGGATATGAGGCGCAAGTCGTCGCGCGGCTGGAAGAATGGGCACGCCGTCGCGCGTCGGCGAAGAACGACGACTGAGCATCCCAAGAACCTCCATCCGCAATCGCGCAAAATTCCCCGCACGACGGTTCGGATTGGATCGCATGCGGAACATCGACCAGCGAAGCTCGCCGCAGCTGGCGCACGCGACTATCTTTCAACGCCATGCGTCGCTTCCTCTTTGCTTGTTCTCTCGGAACCGTCGTCTTGGTCGCGGGGTGCTTCGGTCGAACGGGCATCGGGTTCGACGAGCTCGAGTCCTCGGGCGGCCTCGAAGACGCCGGCGACACCGGAGTGAGCATCGTCGAAGCTGGCGCAGACACGACCGTGATCGACACTGCCATTCCGATGGACGACGCGGCGGGCGTCGATCGCTTCATCGACATCTGGGACGTGTTCCCGATCCCCGAGGGCGGCGTGATCGGCGAGTGCGCGACCTGCGTTCGCGACAACTGCGGCTCGCAGGTGAACGAGTGCATCAACAGCCCCGCGTGTCGCAACGGTCTCGCGTGCGTCGCGACCAAGTGTCTCGGCGGTGGTGGCTCGGGCGGGTTCGACATCGCGTGCGTCACCGGCTGCTTCGGTGGTGACTTCAAGACCGCCGGCCTCGCGATCACCACGTTCACCTGCGTCACCAACAAATGCGGCGCCAAGTGCGGGAGCTTGCTCGGCGGGCTTCCGGGAGTTCCGGGCTCGGGCGGCTCGGGCGGCTCGGGCGGAGGCTCGGGCGGGTCGGGTGCGTTCGAGCTGCCGAGCGACATGAAGATCGACGTCGAGAAGATGGACCCCTCGACGCGGTTCTGTTTCTCGATCGAGGCGTTTTCCCCCTGGCGCAAGGAGCTCCAAGAGAGCGCTTGCCAGCAGGGGCTCGCGTCGTGTCCGCAGTGATCTGATCCAAGCAACGAGTGCGACGGAGGAACACCATGAGTGGTTCGCAGTGGCTTCGTGTCCTCGCCGCGGCATCGCTGCTCGGCGCGTCGATGTCGGCGTGTTCGGGCGTCGATCCGACCGCAGAGGGCATCGGCACGTCCGAGCAAGCGCTGACGGGCGGTTGTGGTGGCAACATCCAGAACGTCGGGCTTCCGTGCGATCCCGACGGTTCCGGACCGGCGCAGGAATGCGAGGGCGTCTGCGCGCTTCGTGGCGGAACGGGCCCAGGCGGTACGACCGCGAGCGTGCAGTGTGTCGCAGTCGCGACCAGCACCGGCAACGACGGCAAGATCTGCGGCGCCTCGGGCTCCGGTGATTGCACCAAACACTGCGTCGGCAAGCTGTGCGTCGGCACCGCGGCACCGAAAGGCGCGGCGTGCAGGCCGGGCGGGTCGTTCACCGCGTCCATCTGCGACGGCGCATGCGATGGCGCAGGCGCGTGCGTCGCGCTCGCCAGCACCTCGAAGTGCCCGGCCAACAAGACGGGCGATTGCACCTACGACTTCTGCAGCGCGACCAACTCCACGACCTGCGTGCAGATCCCGTTGCCCAAGGGGTACACCTGCAACGACAGCAGCACCTGCACCAGCGGCGACTCTTGCGACGGTGCAGGGAAGTGCACCGGCACCGCGAAGGTCTGCCCATCGTCGGGCAGCCCGTGTCTCGTGAACGCGTGTGTCGCGAGCAGCGGCGCGTGCGTCGCCAGCCCCTCGCCGGGTACCGCGTGCACGCTCACGGCCGACAAGTGTTCGGCTGGCATCTGCGACTCGACCGGCGCCTGCGTGAAGGGCGCGGCGCTCTCGTGTGACGACGGCGACGCGTGCACCGTCGACGCGTGCGATGCGGCCACCGGTTGCACGCACACCGCGAAGTCCTGCCCGCCGCCCTCGGACGCGTGCACCGTCGCGACCTGCGACAAGACCAGCGGCGCGTGTGGCTTCGTCGCGAAGTCGTGCGACGACGGCAACCCGTGCACCGCCGACTCGTGCAACGCGTCGACCGGCTGCGCGCACGCGCCGATCGCGGGCTGCTCGTTCGACGCAGGGGCCGCGGACACCGGCACCACTCCGAAGGACTCGGGCACGACCACGATCGACTCGGGCACCGTGACCGTCGACTCGGGCACGACCACGACCGACTCGGGCACCGTGACCGTCGACTCGGGCACGACCACCGAGGACACCGGCGGCACCGTCGAAGAGGACTCGGGCTCGACCCTCGAGGACTCGGGAAGCACCAGCAGCGACTCCGGGAGCGCGACCGACGCGGGCGAAGACGCCGGCGCCGGACTCGAAGAGACCGTCGAGGCGGGCGGATGTGGCTGCCGCACCACCGGCACGAGCGGCTCGGGCGCGTCGGCAACCGTTGCGCTGGGCGTGCTCGCCCTCGTGGCAGCGCGCCGCCGCCGGGTTCGCTGAGCACTTCCTCCCTCCGAGTCGATCGTCTTGCGCTCGGAAGCTGGGGCGACTACTTTCAGGGCTGCTCTGCGGGAATAGCTCAGTTGGTAGAGCATCAGCTTCCCAAGCTGAGGGTCGCGGGTTCGAATCCCGTTTCCCGCTCAGAGGAACGACACGAAAAATGGGGCGTCTGACGAGCGATCGTCAGGCGCTCTTTGCTTCTCCCTTCGCAAGCACACTCATCGAGACGATCGCGCCGGTCATCGCTTGGGTCCCCAGGAAGAAGCCGCAGCAGCCCTTTCGCTTCGGCGTGACGCACACGACGACGGGGAAGACCACGCAGGTCGACATCGATCTCGTCTGGGACATCGCGAAGCTCAGTCGCCGGAAGCCCGACGTCGTCGCTCATGCGCAGCGGCTGGCCGCCGGCCAATCGGCGGCACGCGAACACGTCACGGAACTCGCGGCGTACGGGCTCGCGTTCGTGGCGATCTCGGCGCTGATGCCGGGCCGGCGAGTCGTCCACATGAGCTTCGGAGTCGCTCCCGACATGCTTTTTGACGTGACGCCGGGCGCGCTGCGCGGGGTCGAAGTGGCGGGGCGGACCACGGGCGGTCCCTCTGCTCTTGCGGTCGTACGCGACGGCACTCCCGCGCGAAGGGGTAAGAAGGCGGCGCAGGGGAAGCACGCGCAGCTCCTCGCCCGCGTGGACATCGCCGAAGCTCACCTCGCCCTCTGGTGCGCCGAGCCCCGCATCGGCATCATGGAGCAGGTGAAGTGATGGCCGCCGCGGTAAACCAGGATCTCTACCAAGCGACCCTCGCTGCCGGGGCAACGCTCAAGATGCGCGGCAAGGCCCTGCTGGCCGAGGGGACGCCGGACGCCATTTTCGAGGCGTGTGTCTATTTTCACGAGGCGGCACGCGCACAGCGCACGGCTGTCGACGCACTCGCGCCTTGTCCACCGGTGACGCGCCTCGCTTCCTTGGCCGAGGTGTGTTGGTGCCTGATCGAAGGCCGCGATCCTCCGCGCGCGATGCAGAGCTGGGGAGAGGTGCTCCGCGCGCGTGCTGAGGTCGACGAAGCGACTACCGACGCCATCTTGTCGCGCGTGACCGAGCGTTTCGACGCCATGAAGATCGCGTGGGCGAAGGCGATCGCCGCATCCCACGCGATCCAATCGATCGGTGCGCGCGGCGCGATGGACGCGATCCCTGCGAGCGAGCGAACGAAGGCGCGTGAGGAGGTCCGTGTTCTCTTGGAGAGCTATCCCGGCTCCGCGAGCTTCTGGTGGATGAGCTACCGGCTCGCGGAGGCGGATGGCGATAAGAAGGGCGCGTGGGATTCGCTCCGTCGCGCGCGTCGACTCGAGCCCCACAACCCACGCTTCGCGGCGATGAGCCTTCTGGTGGCGTCCTGGGCGCTCACACCTTCAGCGGCGGAAAAAGAGCTCGCCGGTGTTCGACCGACCATCGCGGGCGCCGAAGCGGAAGTGTGTTTGATGTACGCGCTCGCCGAGCTCGCCGTCGCTCGACGAGAGTCGTCCGGCGCGAAGATTCGATGGTTGCGCGCGCGCGACGCGGTCAACGCGGGGATCTCCCGAGCGGCGACGGATTCCTCGTATCGCAATCTTCGTGCAGTGCAGCTGCTCGTCGATGATCTGCTCGCCGGCCGCGAGCCGAAGATCGACATCCTGTACGTCGCCGGGCTCACGGAAGCGGCCGTCGCGGCCAAGCCGACCTCGAACGTCGTCGACCTGCTGACCCTGCGCGCGCGGCGAGGCGAGCTCGGCGAAGCCGCCTGAACGCATGGGAGGCACACCACCTACCCGCAACGAAGCGAACGCCCGAGCTCGCTCCAGAAACAGGCCCGATTCAGCTTCCCAAGCTGAGGGGCGCGGGCTCGAGCCCCGTTTCCCGCTCAACGAGACACTGAAAAGGAAGGCCAGTTCAAGCGAGAGTCTGACCGGCCTTCTGGTTTGGTCCCGCGCATGCGCTCAAGAACTGAAGGCCGAGCACCGCCGACTCGCGGAGCATTGTTGCGCACCAGGCGGCTCGAGCTGGTGGCGATGACCCTCCCGCTGGTCGAGGCCGAGCTCGTGAGCAGCGCGCAGCTCGGCGTCCATCTCGAGGCCACGGTGCCTCCGGCGTGGCCGCCGGGGGAGTACGATCGCGATGCGCTCGAGTTCTTCCGCCGCAAGTTCGTGGAGGAGGGCCGCTCCGAGCTCGATTGGTGCAGCTTCTACGTGATCGCTCGCGAGCACGAGGGGATGCAGCGCGTGCTCGTTGCGGCGGCCGGTTACCACGGTCCTCCCGATGATGCGGGCGACATCGAGCTCGGCTACTCGGTGGTCGAAGACGCGCGCGGCCGCGGCTATGCGATCGAGACGGTGCTCGCGCTGATAGAGAACGCGTTGGCGAGCCCGATCGTGAAACGCGTCGTCGCCAACACGTCCGATGCGAACCCGGCCTCGATCGCGGTGCTCGAGAAGTGCGGCTTCGTTCGCAAGCGAGGCGTGGGTGAGCCGGATTCGATCCGGTTCGAGCGCATGAAGTAGACTCGCGCTGTGTGCGGCGGCTGACGGCCGTCACGCCACTCCGCCGCGCGCTTGGAGGAGAGCGAGGCCAGCGCGACGAGTGCAGGGGGCGCGAGGACTGGCGCCTCCGCAGCGGCGCGTCCGATGTCGACAAGCAGAACTCCCCGGTTTTCACCGAGGCGAGGGGCCGACCGAGCATTCCCAGTCCACCTCCATGATGGGGCGACCGCCGCGCAGCCGTCAACCTCGGCCCAGCCGCATACAGGGGACGCAACGATGAGTGCTCCCCGATGACATCGGGTGCCCGCGACCAGATGGTGCCACGCTCGGCCCCGCGCTGGCGCTGCGCGGTGGGTTGGATTAGCCGAGCGGGATGGCAGACCTCCGATCGAAGATCGCGGCCATCGCCGCGGAGTTCGCCGAGAAGATCGTCGAAGCGATCACCTCGGGCACGCTCGAAGACATCAGCGCGCTCGCCGCGCCTTCGGTCGGCAGGCCGTCCGAGCCCCTCCCTGAGAGCCGACCCCCGCGTGGGCGTCGGCCCCGTCGGGCAAAGAAGGGGAGCAGCCGTGCCGCGCCGGACGTCGACAAAATTGTCGAGTCGATCCTCACGGTCTTGAAGCTGCACCCAGAAGGGCTCCGCTCGGTGGAGTTGCAGAAGGCGCTCGGGCTTTCGAAGCACGAGCTTCCCCTCGCGCGCGCGCTCGAGAAGGAGCTGGCTTGGAAGACGGGGAAGCGCCACCTGACAAGGTACTTCGCGTCCTGAGCTCGGTGGCCTCCGATTGAATGCCGTCGCTCAACGCGTGAGCGCGCTGAGGATGCGCTCGCTGGAGAGCGGCAGCGAGATGGTGAGGAACCAGGTCCCGGCGTGCTTCTTCGGTTCGACGGTCGCTTGCCTTGCGCCCTTCTTTCGCAGGGCGGCTTGCACGGCGCGCGCCTTTCGGCCGGCGACCTCGGCGTCCTCGTCGATCCGGGCGGGCTTGCTCTTCCGTCGCTCGTCCTGGACCTTCTTCTCGAGCTCGCGGATGGTCAGGTCCTCGACCTTGCGCTTGCGACCGCGCACGACCACGCCCTCGTCTGCCAGCTCCTCGACGGTGTCGAGCTCCTTGGTCGCCGCGGTGAGTCGGGCGAGGGCGTAGGACTTCTCGGCGCCGAGCGTGAGGGCCTCCTTGCGCGGCACCGTGCGAACGATGTGAATGAGCTCGAACGCGCGGCTGCGGCTCATGAGACCGTGAGCTTTCAGCATCGCGCCCAGCGATGCGAAGCCCACCGCGGCGTAGAGCTTCTTCTCGTGCAGCTCACGGAGCGCGTTGCCGATGTCATAGAAGTCCTCGGTGATCCGTTGCATGCGACGCGCGATCAACTCGAGCAGCTCGCGTGCGCGGCGGGCGCCGGCGGTCTCGGCCTGCTTCACCAGTGCACCGACCTTCTTCGCGGTCTTCTTCGCGGCAGCTCGCTTCATGGGGGTAACGTATCGCGGAGTCCACATGTGTGGACGAATTCGTCCACATGTGTGGACTCGTTGGGGGTCGACCCTTCGGCTTCATCCGAGCCGGGGCGATCTGCCGAGGCGCACGACGCCCGCTCCAACGGAGAAGTGGATCCACGTACCCGAGACACGTCGACCTGCCTGTTCGAGGACTTGGGCGTAGGCGGCGAGCTGCGGCGCATACTCCATGGCCCGTTCGTTCCATCGCTCCGAAGGTCCGGGAAAGCTCTTGTGATCGACGATGACGACACCCTCCGCCGTCTCGAGGAGCAGATCGATCGTCCCACGGATACGCTGGACGCCCGCACGTGAGTCGATCGCCGCGTCGACCGGGTACTCGCGATGCCACCGCGCACCAGGCCAGAGCCGAGCCACCCACGCGCGCAGCCGATCGCCGGCGACGATCAAAGCATCCTCCGAGATCGCTCGACGAGCGTCCGATGCGCGGAGGATGCGCTCCGCACGCGCGCGCCGCTCTGGATCGGCGAGCGTCGGTTCGTCCGCGGCGAGGAACGCGTGGAGCGCGTTCCCGACGATGTCCCACCCGACATCTCTCGCGCGCTCGAGCTGGAGGCGCGGACCGATGCGCATCGTCTCCATCATGGAAAGGGTGGTGAGCGCCGAATCGGTCGAGGCCGAGGATGGGGAGACCCAGTAGCCTGCCTTGGGGCCGTCGACCTCGGACACGGTCGGGAACCACGTGCGTGCGGGGGGCTCGGAAGGCGCAGCCAGCGGCGCATCGGCCGAGAGGACCCAACGCCTCGTCGGAACTTGGATCGTGGCGCCGTCGCAGCCGCGAATCGAGACCTCCGCATGACCATGACCATCGTCACTGGGAGGCAGCTCGATCAGAGGCCCTGCCGCGTCGCGCAGCTCGTCCAGCCACTGCGTCTTCATCGACGTGCCCGCCGGACGGGCCGCGAGCACGAGGTGGTCCCGAGCGCGCGTGAAGCCGACGTAGAGCAGCCTCGTCCTCTCGCGTGCCTCGCGTTCCTCGACGGCAAGTCCGGTCGGCGATCGCCTTGCGGTCTCTTCGAGACCGGAGTGCAATCCGAACGGTGACGGCCAGTAGCGAATCCAGCGACCACCCAGCGGATCCGCTGGATCGAAGGCCGCACGATCGGTCTCCGGGCTGACCTCGAAGACCGTGCGGCGAGGGCCGCGGTCGAGGCTACCGAGGACGACCACTGGCCACTCGAGCCCCTTCGCCTTGTGGTAGGTCGTGACCGTCACCGCGTGCGCGTCCGACGATACGTGTTGATCGTCAGCCGCGCGCTCCTCGTCGCGGACGAGGACTCGCTCGCTCGCCTCGTCGAGGAAACGGATCAGGCCCGCGAGCGTCGCGGCCTCGTGGAGGCGCACGCACGTCTCTTCGTATCTCGCGGTGAGCGCCCGAAGCGCGTCGATGTTCGCCACGCGTTGCTCGGCGTCCGGCCAACGGCGGCAGAGGGCGACGAGGTCGATCGCGTGCATGACGCGGTCGAGCGTCTCGGACGGCGCGCACGACTCGACCTCCAGTCGCAGCGCGGAGAGCCGTGCGTGCAGCCGCGATGGCTCACCGCGTTGATTCGTGAGCGTCTGGGTGAGCCATGCGTCGGGACCGACCTCGCCGAAGCCGAGCAGCGCGTCGACAACGGCCGGTGAGAGCGAATCGTGCGTATCGTGGATGACCCCCAGCGCCGCCCGGACCATGGTGCCTTCGGGCGTCGACATCAGCCCTGATCGCGAAACCGTGGCTGAGATCGCGTGTCGGGCCAGCGCAGCGGCGATCGCCTGGGCCTGCGCGTTCGTCGCCACGAGGACCGCGATGTCGCCCGCCCGTACCGGGCGGAGCTCGCCGGTTGCGCGGTCCTCGATCGGTGTGTCCGAGGGATTGGCGAGCATTCGGCGAATTCCCGCGGCGACCGCCGCAGCCTCCTCCTCCGTGTTGCTCGCGGACAGCGACCACACACCGAACGCCGGCAGACCCGTCTCGCGCGGTCCTCGCTGGGCGCTCACCACGACGTCGCCGGGGCCGAGACCATGCCTCGCGAATGCTGCGGCGAAGAGCTGCGAGCATGCATCGACAAGCTCGGGGCGCGAACGCCAGTTTCCCTCGAGTTGCTCGGTGTTGCCTCCGTCGCGTGCAGCCCAGGTGGCGACAGCCTCCATCAGCGTCGGGTCGGCGCCGGCGAACTCGAAGATGCACTGCTTGCGATCGCCGACCCAGGTCGAGCTGCCGACGATCCGGTGCAGGCCAGTGAAGAGCGCGAGCTGTATGGGGCTCGTGTCCTGCATCTCGTCGACGACCAGGAGACGCAGTCTGCGCCCGAGCTCGCGTGCGATCGACTCGTGCGCGAGCAGGGACAGCGTGCGATCGATCATGTCGACGTAATCGACGACCCGTCGGTGCTTCTTCCAATCCGCGTACGCGTCGAGACCGAGTCGTGCAGCTTCGAACAGGCCGTGCGTGAGCTCGCGGAGGTCGGCGTGAAGGGCCGGGTGCCGTTCAGCCGCGGTTGCCGCATCGACAAGCGACGCGATCACGGGCCGCACCTTCTTCGCTGGGTCGAGCTTCATCAGCTTGGCCCACCTCGGCCAAGGCAGCCGACCGCCACGCGCCTCGGCGAGGAGCTCCTCGATGAGCTCTCGTACCTGTTTGGTCTTCTTGATCCCATCGTCGATGGCGGCGAGCGCAGACGACGCTTCCGCGAGCGCCGCGAGGAGCGCGCGATCCAACTTCGCGCCGTCCTCCGCTGGTGGGGGGAGCAGCGCCAGCAAGCCCTCGATCGATCGCTCGGCCATCGCCGGCAAGCGATCGGGCTCGATCCGATTGCTTCGCGCGAGCGTCATGATGTCTTGCACCGGCGTGAGCCAGTCGATTCGCCCGTATTGATCTCTGCGAAGCTCCATTCGCCGGGCGAGATCATCGATTCGCTCTCGCAACGCGAGGGGCAGGCCCCATTCCAGCGCCTCGCGGAGCCATCGCTGCTCGTCTCCCGAGAGCACGTCGACCTTCGGCGACAGGCCCGCATCGAGCGCGAACTCCTGGACGAGGCGCAAACAGACGGAGTGGACGGTCCCCAGGTACGCGAGCGGCAGGAGATGCGCGCTCTCGTAGGCGCCCTGCGCGACGAGCTTCTTGCGAATGCGGCTCGAGAGCTCGCCGGACGCACGTCGTGTATACGTGACCGCGACGAACTGGTCGGGCGAGATCGCGTCCACTGCGTCGGGGTCGACCGCCTCTCCGATGACGGTCGTGATGCGATGGGTCTTGCCGCTTCCGGCGCTCGCGCCGACAAGTGTCAGGCCTGCAGCCGTGCCGGTCATGAGAGCGACTCCCAGCGCTTGCCACAGATGGCGTCGAACGCGCAGTACGGGCATCCGCTCTCGCGCGGCATGTGGAGATGTGCGCTCGTGTCAGCGTCAGCCACGAGGCTCGAAACGAGAGGCAGCGAGCGGGAGACCCCCGTGACGGGAATCGTCCCTCTCGCGAGCGCTGCCTCGAGCGGATCGAGCGTCCGCCCGAGCGCCGCCCAGGTGTCGTCGAGGGACGGGCCATCGACCACGCGCTGTGACGCGAACAGCGGCTCCGTCGCGAGGACGCGCCCTTGTTTGAGCGAGAAGTACGCGCCGTGGGGCACCCTCGCCGCGCCGGTCGACTCGTGGCGCGCATGGACGTAGACCGCGAGCTGGATGGCGCGACCTTGCTTCAAACGCGCCAGGTGCGCGGTGCTGCCCCACTTGAGATCGAAGACGTACTCGTCGCCCCGCTCATCGACCACCAGCAGATCGAGGTCGCCGTCGAGGGTGCCTCCGCGGAACGCAACGCTCAGGTGCGATTCGACGCCGATGACGCTCAGACGTTCCTTCGTCAGTAGCTCGGCCAGGCGCAGCGCTGACCGTTCGAGCTGCGCGCGGAGCTGAACGAGCTCGAACGTCATCCCCGGTCGGGTCAACACCGACGCCTCTTCGCGCACGAGCCGATCGAAGAGGGCGCCGAACGCATCAGCAGGAGCCGTGATCGCGCCGGCGAGATGCAACTCCTCCACGAGCCGGTGGGCGAGCTTCCCGTAGAGCAGATCGCCGCGCGGAATGGAGCCCAGGCTGCCGGCACGGAGACGCGCCGACCGCGCCAGCACCGAACGCAGCGGACATCCCAACACCTCGTCGATCAGCGTCGCGCTGTAGCTGGTCGAGCGCGCGACAGCGCCGCTGGGAACGCGCCACTCCGCGCGCGCGGGTGGCAAGATGAGCGGTTGAACGGGGGTCAACGGGATCGGATGCAGACCTGGCCACTTGCCCGCGTTCGCGAGGAGGTCGTGCACCTCGACGCTCACGCGGGACAGATCGTCTCGATCGAGACCGAGCCGGGCGACGATTTCGTCCACGATCGGATGTGGCTCGAGCTCGCTTCCAGCCGCGAATCGCGGCGCGACGAGCACGAGCCGCCTTCGCGCCGCCATGATGGTCGAGCGCCACGAGCCTGCTTCGCAGCGGAGCCGCGCGCGGGTGTCGGGCAGGACGATGCCCTGAGCAGCGAGCGCGTCGAGCTCGTCGAGGCGCCACGCCCGGGGATACGCCCGCCACTCGGTCCCTGCGACGCAATGCCACCACACGACGAGGTCGCGGCTTGCGCGAACGAGGCTGGGCGCGTCGGCGACGTCGATTCGCCCGGCCTCCTCGACGGCAACCTCGAGATCATGACGCTCGCGTACCTGATCCACCAATAGTCGTGCATCGACGATGTCGAGCACCTCACGCGTCTCCTGCTCGAGGGCGTCGCAGAAGGCCTGCGCTTGGGTCACCGCCGCACCGGTGAGGCCTGCCCTCACTGAGAGCGAGTGCTGCGCGGGGTTGGCATCCGCTTCGGTTCGAGCGAACGCGTATTTGCGGCGAAGCCATTCGGTCACGCGCTTTCCGACGACGATGAGCTCGTCGCGGGGCGCGCCGTGGAGAGGATGGCCGGGGCGTTCGAGCCATTCCTCGATTCTTCGAGTCACCTCGCTGACGCGCTGGTCCCCGTCCTGTTCTCGGAGACGCGTGGCGATGCGCTCTTTGGCGGAAACCCATGGCCGGCCTCCCACGCCTGGTCCCCGTTCCATCGCGCTGGCGAGGAAGCCGCCGACAAAGCCGTGGAAGGGGCCTCCGGGCAACGTGATCAGCTCGAGGACGCGGTAGGGATCCCGTGGCTCGAACGCGAGCTCGATGGCCAAGGGCAAGACCTGCAGGATCGGCCGCCAATCGCTCGGCGAATCGAGGCCCTGGCTGCGAAGCCCCATCGCGACGAGCGCTCCATCGAGGGCCGATACGTCACCGCCCCGGAGCACCAGCGCGGTTTCGGTCCGCTGCTCGCGCAAGAACGCTGCGACGGCCGATGCGACCTCCCATGATGTCTCGCCGCGCAGGAGGACGAACGAACCATCGCCCTTCAGTCCATTGCGAGCGCTCGGCTCTCCGACGAGCGCGGCCTGGACGCGTGCGAGGTCGGTGTCTTCTTCGATGGGTTGAGACGCGACCGGCGTGTGTTCGACGGCAACGCCCTTCTCCGCGAGGGCTCCGAGCACCCGCCGCCAACGACCGGGCCAGGCGTCGATCTCCTCGGCGAGGAGGATCGCGTCGAGGGGCCGCCCATGCGTAGAGGCGAGCTCGGACTCGACAGCGCCGAGACGATCGCAGTCACCGGGCGGGAGACTGAGTCCCTCCTCGAGCTCCACGAACGTTGCGAGCCGGTCGCCTCCGCCGGGAACGGCGGCCCCGCTCCACCCGGCCAGGACCAGCTCGTCGCGCATCGCAAGCAGGGCCGACGCGGTGCCGAGACGATCGATCGCGTACGAGCGCGAGTAGAAGTGCGCCGAATCCGGGATCGATTCGAGCTTGCGCGCCCATGTCTGCAATCGCACTGCGTCGGACACGCGCATGGGCGCGAGGCCGAGCCTCAGCTCGAGATTCGCCAGCAGAGCCGAGGGACCCCAGACGGGACGACCGAGGAGCGCAGCACCGGGCGCGATGTCGTCGTGCTCGGTGAACGACGAACCGTTGAGGCCGAGGCTCACGAGCGGGACGAAGGAGAGGCGATCGGTCGTCAGCGAGATGCCTTGGTCCATGTCACTGACCGTGCGATCGCTCGCCACTCCAATCGATCCCATCCGGTTTGAGGCGACTGCACGGCCGTTCACCTTTGCGTTTCGCCCGGGGCCTCGGCGTTCGTCAGCGAGGCGCGGGCGAGGCGGACGACCTCGCTCCGAAGCTCGGGGTTGAGCGGTTGCGCCGCCGCGCCGAGCCCGACGACGAACCGCGCGACCACCGCGACCGCCGTCGTCGTGACTGACACCCGGATCCCTCCCGTCGCCCGCTCGAACTGCATCCCCTTCACCAGGTTCCTCTGCACCCACCCGGCCTCAGGATCCCGCACGAAGAATGCGTTCTCGACGAGCGGACCCGGTACGCGGAATTCCCCGAGACTCGAACGCTCGACCTCCTCCAGCTCCCCTTCGTGGGCTGGCCGATACGCCTCGACGCGGTCGATCCGGGCCTCGACGACCCCGTCGACCCGGAAGCGCTTGATCTCGTCGGTGCGATGACAGCGCGCGAGGAACCGCGCGGGAGGCCCGACGTCGATGCGATAGACCGAAACGTGACGCCACGAGAGGTCTCCGCGGCTGGTCGTGAAATAGTGCGTGTGGAGAGCACTTCGTCGCGCGGCCGCGTCCTCGATGATCGAGAGGAAACGCTCCTCGGTGGCGCTCACCTCGGCGGTGACCAGCGTCGACGGATCGATCTCCTGCGCGAGCGCGTCGCGTGACAGCCGCTTCATCACGATCTCGAGCAGCCGCTTCTTGCCAGCGCTCCGCGGTAGCCGCGCGAGATGCCGTAGCAGCTCGCCCGCCTCGATCTCGGTGAACACGAGTGCTCCTGGGATCCAATGTTTCGGAACGCTCCAGTAGACTTGCGTCACCTCGTCGTCGCGATCGAGCGGCCAACCTCCCGCCTTCAGATCGAGCAATCGCTTTCGCAACGCCGGCACGCCGATCTCGAGCCGACGCGCGAGCTCGGCCTGCGCCCACGTGCGCTGCTCGATGAACGCGTGGACGATCGCGAAGAGCGTCTCGGTTGCACTGCGCTGGCCCACGGACCCGAGGATACGCGCGCGGTTGCCGGCCGGTCGAGCGACGCGAGGGTGGCCGGAAGTTGCCACATGGGGTGGCCGGATCCGGCCAAGCCTTGTGCCTCGGACCGTCGCCAGCCACCGCTGCGACGCAGTTTGTCGCGTCTCGATCGGGTCGGGCGTTTCTTCTGGCGGGGCGCTCGCATCGCCGTTCTACTGTTGCTTCGGGAGGGCGGATGGCTACGCGGCGAACAAGACTGAACGCACTCGCAGTCGTCTCCATCCACTCGGGCGGATGTGACCGAGGTCGCCCTGGCGGGGAGCGACCGCGAGCTGCAGATGGACTCCCGGCAGTCTTCGCCGGCTGCGCAACGCGGGGCGGACATGAACGCGACTGAGGAGATGCAGGCAGGAATTCGTAGTCTCACGGGCAACGCTCCGGTCCCATGCGCGAAGCCGCGCGCAGCGAAGGACCGATGGATATCGGGAGGCCTCAGTTCACCGTGCAACACTTCGTAGGGCGGAATCCGTCACCGGGAGGATGAGCATGTTGGCGGCCTTCGAGGAGTTTTTTCAAACTGCGACGGAACAGTCGCCGCTCCCCTATCAACGGCGTTTGGCGGAGGAGGACTGTTGGCCGAGCAGGATTGAGGTGCCCACCGGGCTCGGTAAGACACTTGCGGTCGTGGTGGCGTGGCTTTGGCGGCGTCACCCCGAGAGCCCTGGGCGCGATAGAACACCTCGTCGTCTCGTGTACTGCCTGCCCATGCGGGTGCTGGTGGAGCAGACCCGCGACGTCATCGTCGCGGTGCTCGCACGACTGGGAGTCGGCACTCGCGTCGTCGTTCTAATGGGCGGGGTCGATGACAGCGGTGATTGGGACGTACGCGCCGAAGACGACGCGATCATCATCGGCACGCAGGACATGCTGCTTTCGCGAGCTCTTAATCGCGGATACGGGATGAGCCGCTACCGCTGGCCTCTCCATTTCGGTCTCCTGAACAATGACTGCCAGTGGATCATCGACGAGGTGCAACTCGTTGGAGCCGGTGTCGCAACGACGACGCAGCTCCAGGCGCTGCGAAGAAAGCTCGGGACGACCTTACCGACCCATACGTCCTGGATGAGCGCGACGCTCGAGGAAGGTTGGCTTCGCACCGTCGACGTCGCCGACGAGGATCTCCGCGGCCGCCTCGCGCTCGACCACACAGATGCGGCTCATCCGGTCGTTGCCCGGCGCGTCGGCGCACAGAAAGCCGTGAAGGCGACCGCGTCGAAGATGGGGGACATCAAGGGCCTAGCGCGGGAGATCCTCTCCGCGCACCGATCGGCGACGCGCACGCTGGTCATCATGAACACGGTCGAGCGCGCGAGGGACGTCTACCGGGAAATTCAGAAGGCGAAAGCGAAGGCCGATCTTGCCCTCCTTCACTCCCGGTTTCGCGCCACCGAACGAAGGCGCGCCCTCGAACGCGCCCTTGCCGAGCCAGTCGGTGAGGGCACAATCGTGGTTAGCACTCAAGTCATCGAGGCAGGCGTAGACCTCACATCGGCGACGCTGTTCACAGAAATGGCGCCGTGGGCATCACTGGTGCAGCGCTTCGGTCGATGCAATCGTCGCGGCGACGACCGCGACGCGCACGTTTTCTGGGTGGGGCTCCCGAACGAGGTGAAGGAGCGGGCGAAGGTCGAGAAGCCGTACTCGATGACCGAGCTGCAATCGTCTGAGGAAACGATCGCGAGCCTGCGTGATGTCGGACCGAGCTCGCTACCGCAGAGGGCACTCACTCTGGAGCGTGGCCTGGTCCTGCGCCGTCGCGACCTGCTCGATCTCTTCGACACCACGCCTGACCTTACGGGCAACGACGTTGACGTATCGCGATTCATTCGCGACGCAGATGATCATGACGTTCGCGTCTGCTGGCGGGCCGTCGGCGAACGGCCTTCTTCAGACGAACCGTCCCCAACGCGCGAAGAAGTCTGCGCCGCTCCCATCGGCGTCGTTCGCGATTGGCTGAGCGGCAAGTCCCGGCGCGAGATGTGGACCTGGGACGGTCTGCGGGGGGCTTGGGTTCCAGTCGAACGTGTCCATCCGGGGCTGTCGCTGCTGCTGCGGGCGGCCGACGGCGGTTACGATTCGCTCCTCGGGCTCGATCCAAAGGGCACGGCGCATGTCGTGCCGGTAGCGGTGGACGAAGGCGAACCTGACCGCCACCGGGATGACCGACGCTACGATGGTGATCCCGAGTCGGAGTGGGCCTTCTGGTACACCCTCACGCGTCACTCGGACGACGTCGCCGCCGAGGCCGATGCGCTCGCTCGCGCGCTCGGCCTTCCCGCGGATTCCGCCCGGCCGCTCGTCACGTCCGCGCGATGGCACGACGCGGGTAAGGCCCACCCGACGTGGCAGCGCGCGGCGAAGAAGCTAGGAAGCGCGCCGCCGGCCGAGCCCGTCGCGAAGAGCCAAGCGGTCAACCATCGTATTGTCTACGACCGGCCGGGGTTTCGGCACGAGCTCGCGTCGGCGCTCCTGGCGCTGCAGCATGGGCAGGACGATCTTGTCGCCTACCTCGTCGCATGCCATCACGGGAAGGTCCGGCTCTCAATCCGTTCGATCCCGACCGAGCGAGCTCCGATGAACCGCGACGGCGAGAAGGATGCGACCATCCGGTATGCACGTGGCGTCTGGGAGGGGGACGAGCTACCGGCCATCGATTTGGGTGGCGGGCTCGCGCTACCGCCGACGAAGCTGACACTAAGCTACATGGAGCTGGGGGAGGACGAGAGCACTGGGCCGAGTTGGCTTGCGCGGATGCTCGCATTGCGCGACTCCCCGGGTCTCGGCCCGTTTCGCCTCGGATTCCTCGAGGCGCTGATCAAGTGCGCGGACGAGCGTGCGTCGGCGCGTGCCTCGAAGCGGGGCTCACGATGACCGTCGTGAAGAAGTCCGTGCTGCTTCGCGGGCTTCAATCGCAGCCGCTCGCAACGTATCTCGCGGCGCTCGGCGTGCTGAGGATTTGCGCGGAGCAGTGGGACGAACGGCTGCGGGCACGGTGGTCGCCCGAGGGATTTGTCATCGATGGTGTCGATGAGGACGAGCTCGTTACGTTTCTTGTGGAGCGATACGAACCCACGCCGCTCGTAGCGCCGTGGGCGGGCGGGGCTGGGTTTGCAGAGGGTGAAGACACGACGTCAATCGATGCGATTCGAGGCTCAACCGATTCTAGGTTGACGCGCTATCGCGCGGTGATCGAGGCGGTTCGAGGATTCCCCGAGCTCCCACCACGAGGACTGCTCATCGGCGACGTGCGGGCGTGGGCAGCGGCAAAGGTGAGCGACGCCCAGACCAAGGAGAAGGTTCGGGCCGATCTCCGCAAACTCCTCGAAGATCTCGCGTCGTCGAATGCCCGGGACGATCTCTTGATCGATGATTGCAAACAGGGGCACCCAGCCGCGAAGATCTTCACACAGCTCAAGGCCGAGCGGCGTCAGGGCAACAAGAGTGCGATCGCTGGGCGTTGTCGTAACGAACTGCCAGACGAGTGCGTGCGCTGGGTGGACGCGGCTGTCGTTCTGTTCGTGAACGAGAAGGGAGAGCTCGCTGATGTCGCCGGGCCTCTGTCGAAGGACGCGCGAAAACCTAGACAGGAATTCTCTCGTCTCTTTATGGAGGCCGTTTCGAAGACAATCCTTGGCGACCGGCAGCAGTCCTTGCAGCTGGCGAGGGGCATGCTGACCGGAGCCACCGTGGCGGGACTGATGCCAATGGCGCCGGGCATGTTCGAATTGGGCTCGGCCGGCGGCTTCAATATGGGAACGGGATTCTCCTCGTCCGGCGTGCTCTCGAATCCTTGGACGATCACGATGACGTTCGAGGGGTGCGTCGCCTGGAGCGGGTCCGTCTCCAGGCGTGCGGGTGAGGCTCTATCAGTCGCGACGGTGGGTCCATTCACGACGCGCCACGTGCCGGCCGCGAGTGCGGCCGCAAGTTCCGCCGACGCTGATTCGGCACTCACCGAGATTTGGACGCCGCTATGGGAGCGGCCTGCGAGCGCAGCGGAAGTGCTCGCGCTGCTGGCCGAGGGACGGGCCAGCGTGGCTGGACGCGGCCCGCAGAACGCGGTCGAGTTCGCCGAAGCGGTCGCCTCGCTAGGTGTCGATCGTGGCATCGCCTCGTTCGTCCGGTTCGCAATTCTGGAGCGGCGAGGCCCAAGCTTCGTCGCCTCCCCGCTTGGACGACTGCGAGTGGCGGAGCGCAGGGAGGTCGATCTGCTCGACCAACTCGATCACGAGCTTCGACATGTTGAACGCTTCTTTCGCGGGTTCCCAAGCGAGACTGGCCCGCCGACGCAGCTCATCAACCTACGCCGCCGCATAGACGACGCACGCTTCGAGGTCGCCGCCCGCGGTGGTCACGATGCGATGACCCGTCTCGTGCGCGCAGTTGGCGCCCTCGAGATGGCCCTCGCACGACGCGATCCGGGGAAGGAACCGCGGCTGCCCCGCCCGCTCGGTGGGCTCGGCGTCAACTGGATCGACGCGTGCGGCGACTCGGTCGAGGTACGCATCGCTGCGGCGCTATCTTCGATCGCGCCAGCGGGTGGAGCCGGTCCTGTCCGGAGCTACCTGGCGCCGCTCGATCCCGGGAAGCCATGGAAGTATGCGGCCGCGGCGCGCTCCTTACCGTGGGCGGGAGTCGATATCGCCGAGCGGCTCGCGAACGTCCTCCGGCGTCGAGTGCTCGATGTGCGCGCGCGCGGGGCCGGTGAGCGGACGGCCGATCGGAACCCAACGTGGGGCGTTCGCCGCGCCACGCTCGGCGACCTCGCGCTGTTCCTCGCACCCGATCTCATTGACGACACGGCGCTCGAGGAACTCTTTTTCGGGTTCACGTGGGTAAAACAGGATGCGATGCGTATTCGCCCGCTCAGCCGCGAAGCACCGCCGCTTCCACGCGACTACGCGCTGTTGAAGCTCTTGTTCCTCCCGAACGGCATCCCGCAGGGTACCGAGCATTTGGCCATCGCCGCGGATGGCACGATCCTCTCGCTGCTTCACGCAGGGCGCATCGCGGATGCAGTAACACGGGCCAGCTCCGTCCTGCGGGCGAAGGGCTTACGACCGCGGCGCGTGGTCGACCCCCGTGCGCCGCTCGATCCGAAACGGGGACAACGGCTGGCGGCCGCGCTGCTGATTCCGCTGGCGCAGCCCGAGGTGCTGGTCGAGGTCGCCTTGCGACCTGCAGATGACAACCAACCCGAGGAGAGGATTACCGATGCCGGCTGATTTCTACCCCGCTCTGAAGAACGCGTCGCGCCTTCTGCTGGAGGTCGGTCTGAAGCCGGCCCAGGGGCAGAGATTCCAGCCAACCGGCTTCGCCGACCTCGGTGCCGCGCAATACACCACGCCGGAAGGGACGAAGATGCTGCTCGTCGAGAGCGCACAGTCAGTCGCGAATCGACTCGAGCGAGCGATTGTCAATGGCGATGGCGTCGACGTGCGACCCGAACTGATGGGACTGCCGTACGTCCGGGTGCAGCTCACCGGGCACGGCGAAGGAGTCGCCACGAGCTCGCTGGTCGAGGCGCATCGCCTCAACTCTCCGTTCATCGTGACCAACGAAGCGTTCTCCAAGCCGTTCCTCGAGAAGAGTGGGTACCGAAAGGGTCAGGTCATCTCGTGGAGTAAGGCGGCGGCCGCCGTCTTTCACTTTGATCCGTGCGCGCTGTTACACGGCGTGTTCTTCGCCAACATCGAGGACGGTCGGCTCAGGTTCCCGCGCGCGGTGACGGGATTCATCGAGGCGAGCGAGGTGGCCGAGGCGCCCTCCGGGGGCGTTAAGAACAACCACTTCGATCCGTCGGGCGAGATCCGCGCGGAGGGCGAGAGCAGGGACGTCTACTCAAACGTGCCATATAGCCGACTTGAGTTCACCGCGCGTGACATCCGCGCGTACTTCAACATCGACCTCGCGCTCATTCGTGGATACGGACTGCCGGCGATCGCCGATCAACTCCTCGTGACCCTTGCTCTGTACAAGATCCGCCGCTTTCTTGAGGAGGGGCTCAGGCTCCGAACGGCATGCGATCTCGTGATCAGAGAGGAGCTGACAGCGACGGCGCCGGCATCGTTCACCCTGCCGACGACCGCGGCGCTTGCCGAGGCGCTCCCGGCAATGATCGCCGCTGGTGCGAAGGAAAAGGATCTTCTCGCGAGCCCGCCGGTTCTCGAACTGAAGACCAAGACGGTGAAGAAGGTTGTCGACAAGAAGGCGTCAGAAGGGCCCAAGGGCGACGAATGATCGTCGAGCTCACCCTCCTCACCGGGCGCTATCACGCGACGCCCTGGGGCCGGCACGTAAACGAGGGCGTGACCGAGTGGCCACCCGCTCCATTTCGGATCCTCCGCGCGCTGATCGACGTTTGGTATCGGAAACACTCCGACCTCGCAGCCGACGTAGTCGAACGTTTGCTCCGTGTGCTCGCCACCCCGCCGCGCTTCCGGCTACCGCCCGCACGCGCAAGTCACACGCGATCGTACCTCTCTCAGAACGACGAAGATCCGGCGAACAAGAAGCTCGTGTTCGACGGCTTTGCCGTAGTCGATCGCGGGAGCACGATCGAGTTTGGTTGGCCGGGCGTGTCACTCGATCCGCATGAAGGGGAGGCTGCGGCGCGCCTCTTCGGCTCACTCGATTACCTGGGTCGGTCGGAGAGCTGGGTCCGCGCGCGCATCGTCGGTGACCGGAGCATCGCGTGGAACTGCGTCCCACTGAAGGAGGGACCGGTGCCGTCGGGCCAGGAGGTCGTCAACGTGGCGGGCGTCGTGCCGCCGGACGTGTTCGAGAGCCGGGCCCTCGAGGTTTCCATCAAGGGCAAGGGCAAGGGCAAAACACGAAGGTTGGGCTGGCTGGAGGCACTCTGCTGGGGCAGCGCGGAAGCCATCGACCACACGATGAATCGCCCGCCCGCCCTCGAGCCGATGTTCTACGTGCGTGATGCCAACGCGCTCGACGCTCGGCCTCGACCAGCGCCGCGCCACTCCAGCCGCGTCGTCGAAGTAGTTAAGTTTGCCGTGGACGCGCGGGTCCGTGCGCCGATTACCGATGCTCTGAGCGTTGGCGACCAGGTGCGACGTAACCTGATGGGCGCGCTGCAGCGGGTGATGGGTCACGACAACCTCTCATCGACGTTTACCGGCAAGGACGACAATGGCGCGCCTGTCCGCGGCCATTCGCACGCATCAGTCCTTCCCCTCGATGAGGATGGCGATGGCTTCGTCGACACGGTCCTGGTAGTCGGTCGGATCCCGTTCAGTCTGGCGGAGCAACGCGCGATCGATCGACTCGCCCCGGTGCGTCGTAGAGACGGACACCTTCTCTTCCTCACGCCCATCCGGTATGGCAGGCGCGACGAACTCCTGCAACGCGCCACGCGCCTCGTGAGCCACACCCCGTTTGCGCCCTACCACCACTGGCGCGCGAAGAGGGACGGTGACGAAGCGGCGTGGCTCGCGAACCAGCTCGCGATCGAGTGCAGCCGGCACGCACTTCCGAGACCGATGACGGTGCGGCGAGTGCAACCATCCTGCAGCGCGAGGCGACTGAGGTGGCTCGACTTCCGACGCGCACGAAAGGAGGACGCTGCGCAGCCGGCGTATGGACTCGAGGTGACGTTCGCCGAACCCGTGGACGCGCCGCTGTCACTCGGTTACGCAAGCCACTACGGGCTCGGCACCTTCCTCCCGGCGCGGTGACGCGTTCGAACCAGACCGGAGGGAAGGTCTGCTCTGCTGTCGGACTTCGCGTAAACGCCGGCGGGGTTTTCCGCCGAGGCCTCTCACGTCGCGTTCGCGATAGCGCCTTGCTTCGCTCAGACCGACAGCACCCGTACACCCGGGAAGAAGGCACGCAGTCGCTCGAGATCGTCGACATCGGAGCTGTACACCGCGTCACCTCGGAGAGCGCCGCGCTCGACATCACGAATGCGTCGACGATGCTGGAGTCGCGGACCTCCGCGACGGCCTCGCCCGCGAGCCGCGCGATGGGGTCTGTCAGAGGTTCGATTACGACGGCGGCGAGCAGTTCCTCCCGCAGATCGGTGCGGCCGCGCCACCACTCCCCGATGACGGGTGCGGGGATGGTGATCGTTGCGCTCAACTCCTGCAGACGGCGGAAGCGCAGCCACGCCGCCTGGTTGCGAAGCTCGAGCGCCACGAGCATGCCGGTGTGGAACGTGACGTCCTGGAATGGCCAGCTCACGCCGCGCTCTTACGTCGTGGTTTCTTGCGCGCGTGTTTGCGCGCGAGCGCCCAGCCCTCGGCGAGCTCCGCGTCGATCGCCTTGCGTTCGGCATCCGTGGGCTCGGGGCCGCCGTACCATGCCCATGCACGCCTGAACGCCGCGCGCCGCGCCGCATCGGCCGTCATCTCGGTGATCATCGCGGAGACGTTTCCGTGATGTCGCTCGTCGGCCAGCGCCTCGAGCTTCCGCTTGGTCTCGGGGTCGAGCGACACGTCGACGATGTCGCTCGCCCCTGTGCGCCGACCGCGTTTCGCCTTCATGCCTGGCATGGTCGCATATCCTACCGCGGCACCGCGAGTCGTCGCCCGGCTCGATCAGCTTTTCGGAAACTGAACGACGACTGAACGCGTGCGCCGACTTCAACTGTCGTGGAGCGCGCGTACGCTGAGATCGCATGGCCGAACAACCGCGCGCCCGCGCCTCTGCAACCGTGCTCGAAGGCAATGAGCTTCGGGCGAAATCCTTGCCAATACGCGTTCCCGTGGTCGGCGATGCGCCCGACCCGGTGCCGGCGCGAATGGTGAACGAGGTGTTGTACTGCGAGCGGCTCCTGTACCTCGAGTGGGCGCAGGGGGAGTGGGCGGAGAACGAGTTCACCGTCGACGGCAAGTACGCTCACCGACGCGCAGACGAGCCGAGCGGCGATCTTCCTCCGCTCGAGGGCGGCGACGATCGACCATACGTTGCTCGGTCGCTCTGGCTGACATCCGACCGGCTCGGCGTCACCGCGAAGATCGACGTCGTCGAAGGAGAGGGCGACGGCACCGTGATGCCGATCGAGTACAAGCGGGGCCAGGTCCCGGACGCCCCCGAAGGAGCGCACCTTCCGGAGCGCGCCCAACTCTGTGCGCAGGTGCTGGTCCTTCGCGATCACGGCTTCCGGTGCGACGAGGCTGCGATCTACTTCGCGGGGTCGCGGAAGCGCGTGATGATCGCGATTGACGAGGAGCTCGTCGCGACGACGCTCGCAGCGATCGGCCGAGCGAACGAGGTGCGCGCACGCTCCAGTCCGCCGCCGCCGCTCGAGAACAGCCCCAAGTGCGATGGTTGTTCACTCGTCGGCATCTGCCTGCCCGACGAGACTAATCTGCTCCGTTCTCCGCCAGAGGTGGCTGCTCTCGACGAATCGAACCCGCTGCGACGCCTCCACCCCTCGCGCGACGAACGGCTTCCCGTCTACGTGCAGGAACAGGGCGCTCGCATCGGACTCGATGGCGAGGTTCTGGCCGTGAAGGGCAAGGAAGGCACGACACAGTCCCGGCTGACCAACACGTCCCAGGTCTCGATCTACGGCAACGTACAGATCAGCACACAGGCGATGCGAACCCTTGCGGAACGGAACGTTCCGCTCTTCTTCTTCACGTATGGCGGTTGGTTCACAGGTCGGCTGATAGGGCTCGACCCGAAGAACGTTGAGCTGCGGATCGCGCAGCACCGCGCGGCTGCCGACGCGGACTTCTGCTTGCGGTTCGCCCGCGGAATCGTCGCGTCGAAGATCCGGAACGCCCGCACGATGCTCCGACGTAACCATGCGGATCCCGACCCGGTCGTTCTGAAGCACCTCGAGCAGCTCGCCGTTTTGGCCGAGCAGTGCGGCGCGATCGACTCGCTGCTCGGCATCGAGGGCACCGCGGCGCGCGACTACTTCGGTGCCTTCACCGGCATGCTCAAGGGCGATGCCGCGACGAACGGGACGTTCGACCTCGAGGGCCGCAACCGAAGGCCGCCGCGCGATCCGATCAACGCTCTCCTCTCCTTCACGTACGGCCTTCTCACGAAGGACGTGGTGCTCGCTCTGACGGCGGCGGGGCTGGATCCGATGGTCGGGTTCTACCACCAGCCGCGCTTCGGACGTCCTGGTCTCGCGCTCGATCTGATGGAGGAGCTACGTCCGATCGTCGCAGACTCGGTGGTCGTCGGCGCCATCAACAACGGCGTGATGGGCGCCAGCGACTTCCTCGTCCGCGGGACCGGCGTCGCCCTCTCGGCCGCCGCCCGCAAACGTCTCATCGCCGCGTACGAACGGCGAATGGGTCAAGAGATCACCCACCCCGTGTTCGGCTACACCATCAGCTACCGGCGTGTGCTCGAGGTGCAAGCGCGTCTACTCGGCCGCGTGCTCCTCGGGGAGATCGATCGCTATCCGGCGTTCCGGACCCGATGACATGCGGCACACGTACATCGTCACCTACGACGTCTGCCATCCGAAGCGGTTGCGCAAGGTCTTCAAGCTGATGAAGGGCTACGGCGACCACATCCAGCTCTCCGTCTTCCGCTGCGAGCTCGACGCGCGGGAGCTCATCGAGCTCCGTGGTCGACTCGGCGAGGAGATCAAGCACGACGAGGATCAGGTGCTCTTCGTCGACGTCGGCCCTGCCGAGGGCCGCGGCGGGATTTCGATTCGCGCGCTCGGCAAGGCCTACGTCGCGCCCGAGGGCATCGCACTGATCGTCTGACGGCAGAACGCCGCGGAACGGGCTTGCGTCCGGGCGCTTGGGTGCGCACCATCAGCCTTCGAGCGGCGGTGTGGCGAGAACAAGCCCGGAGGTGCTCGCGGGCGCCCGATCTCTGAAAATTCCAGGTCGTTTTTCGATCGCCTTCTGCTGTTGTTCGGAACGCGACCGCAGCCAACCCAAGTCGAATGCCGAACCTCTCGCAAACCGCCGCTCAAGTCTCGAAGATTCCTGCAGGTTCCAGGAACCTCTCTCCATCACCAACGGGTGATGGCTCCGTTGAAGCGCCACGCCGAGAGTGAAGCCAGCTGCGGCGAACCCGCCTCTCCATCACCAACGGGTGATGGCTCCGTTGAAGCCAGCCGGCGGACGCCGCAGGGGCGGACTGCTCCTGCCTCTCCATCACCAACGGGTGATGGCTCCGTTGAAGCCGCATCGACGCCCTGCGTGACGAGCCAAGAGCCCGAGCTCTCCATCACCAACGGGTGATGGCTCCGTTGAAGCACGTGCGCGATCGGCAGTGACGCCGATGACGCGGAACCTCTCCATCACCAACGGGTGATGGCTCCGTTGAAGCCAGTGTCGGGCTTGCGTCGCCGCGATGTCACCGAGGGCTCTCCATCACCAACGGGTGATGGCTCCGTTGAAGCGAGTCGATGAGGCCGTGTGAGACGGGGCGAGCTCGGCTCTCCATCACCAACGGGTGATGGCTCCGTTGAAGCTGATGGACCTACCCCCCGAATCCCCCGAGTTGTTCGTCTCTCCATCACCAACGGGTGATGGCTCCGTTGAAGCCGTGCTCACCGAAGCCTGACCGGGATGGATCGTGACCCCTCTCCATCACCAACGGGTGATGGCTCCGTTGAAGCCACTCGGCGAAGGTCGAGCGGAAGCGGCCGTCGTCGCCTCTCCATCACCAACGGGTGATGGCTCCGTTGAAGCAACCTCGTGAGCGGGGCGCCGTCGCGGCTTGCTGCGACGACTCTCCATCACCAACGGGTGATGGCTCCGTTGAAGCTACGCCGACGAGGAGGGCAACACGACCCGCAACGACCCTCTCCATCACCAACGGGTGATGGCTCCGTTGAAGCGCGAAGTCGTCGTCTTGGGCCATGGATTACGACCCTTCTCTCCATCACCAACGGGTGATGGCTCCGTTGAAGCACCTTCTGTTCGGTGGACTTCGGTCGGTCGCGACAACCTCTCCATCACCAACGGGTGATGGCTCCGTTGAAGCCTCAGCCTCGTCGTCGTGCAGGACGAGAGCATCTCCTCTCCATCACCAACGGGTGATGGCTCCGTTGAAGCAACCCAAGCGGGGGCGCGTGGGGCGCGTAGAGGCGGACTCTCCATCACCAACGGGTGATGGCTCCGTTGAAGCAGCAGGTTGTACGCCGTCTGCTCGAGAGCCGACGGCTCTCCATCACCAACGGGTGATGGCTCCGTTGAAGCGCGCAGTGGCAGCGCTATCTCGACCGCGACGAGCAGGACTCTCCATCACCAACGGGTGATGGCTCCGTTGAAGCTGACTCTTGCCGGTCTTCCCGCGGCGGAAGACGCCGACTCTCCATCACCAACGGGTGATGGCTCCGTTGAAGCACGTCGGCGAGACGCTGCTCGGCCACGGCATGTACGCTCTCCATCACCAACGGGTGATGGCTCCGTTGAAGCCGGACGGCGAACAAGCTGACCATGGGTGGCGCGGCTGCTCTCCATCACCAACGGGTGATGGCTCCGTTGAAGCCGCGATCTCGTCGCTCGAGACGCGAGCGTAACCGAGTCTCTCCATCACCAACGGGTGATGGCTCCGTTGAAGCGGCCGGGGCCCCGTCGCCGCGACGTCAAGCCGGCGAACTCTCCATCACCAACGGGTGATGGCTCCGTTGAAGCCATCACGGCCTGCATCGTCGAGATGAGCAACATGGGCCTCTCCATCACCAACGGGTGATGGCTCCGTTGAAGCCGTTTACACCCACTCTCAATGCCACATTCAGTCGTCCTCTCCATCACCAACGGGTGATGGCTCCGTTGAAGCCGCCGGGTTCGCCGGCGTCGGGTTGTACGGTACCGGGCTCTCCATCACCAACGGGTGATGGCTCCGTTGAAGCCGCTACGAGGACGACGACATCACGCGCGAGGCACCTCCGACTCTCCATCACCAACGGGTGATGGCTCCGTTGAAGCCTCGCGGCCGACCAGTCGATCGCGCAGGTCATCGCGCGCTCTCCATCACCAACGGGTGATGGCTCCGTTGAAGCCGGCGCTGCGAGCCTTTACCGTGTAGTACGACCAGCGGCTCTCCATCACCAACGGGTGATGGCTCCGTTGAAGCGTACGCCAGCACGTCCTGCCCGTCGTCGCTGATGGCGGAGACTCTCCATCACCAACGGGTGATGGCTCCGTTGAAGCAAGATGGCCGAGGGTCCTGAGGCCGACACCGTCGACACTCTCCATCACCAACGGGTGATGGCTCCGTTGAAGCGAGACGTCCTGCGTCGGCGACGGCGCGCGCGGTCGCCGCTCTCCATCACCAACGGGTGATGGCTCCGTTGAAGCAGGGCCAGGACCGCGCCAAGATGGCGCTCCTCGGTGTGCTCTCCATCACCAACGGGTGATGGCTCCGTTGAAGCGACCTTCGGCTGCTCGAGAAGCTGGTCCGCGCTCCCCTCTCTCCATCACCAACGGGTGATGGCTCCGTTGAAGCGACGAAGAGACGGACGACACCGAGTCGACCGCGGAAGCTCTCCATCACCAACGGGTGATGGCTCCGTTGAAGCGACTCGATCATGTCGGCCGTCGACAAGTGCATGGCCGCTCTCCATCACCAACGGGTGATGGCTCCGTTGAAGCCCAGAGCGTGAAGAAGCTCGCCGACGACGCGATGTCCGGCTCTCCATCACCAACGGGTGATGGCTCCGTTGAAGCCAGAAGGCCCTCTCGAGGGAGTTCAACCGGCACCGGGCCTCTCCATCACCAACGGGTGATGGCTCCGTTGAAGCCAGGCGGGGTACTACGCGATCGCCGGCGTCAGCCACGGCTCTCCATCACCAACGGGTGATGGCTCCGTTGAAGCAACTACATGAGCGTCACCACGGCGACCGCTGCTGGTGACTCTCCATCACCAACGGGTGATGGCTCCGTTGAAGCACGAACGCGCACTCGCCGGGCCGGATGTCCTGCGCCCCTCTCCATCACCAACGGGTGATGGCTCCGTTGAAGCCGCGAGTGGGGGCGCGCGCAGGAAAAGGCGTTGCTCGCTCTCCATCACCAACGGGTGATGGCTCCGTTGAAGCGTTGAGCAAATAAACAAGCTCCTCGATGCAGTCACGACCTCTCCATCACCAACGGGTGATGGCTCCGTTGAAGCATGCGCTCGACGCGTGACCAGATCGTTGCGGCCATCGACTCTCCATCACCAACGGGTGATGGCTCCGTTGAAGCAGGTCGGCGGCATCGCCGATTACCGCGTCACGGCTGCCTCTCCATCACCAACGGGTGATGGCTCCGTTGAAGCAGTGCGCCCCTCGTGCGCGCCATCCTCACGGGCACGACTCTCCATCACCAACGGGTGATGGCTCCGTTGAAGCCAAAAGCTGTACGGCCAACAAGAGCTACGCGATTGGACTCTCCATCACCAACGGGTGATGGCTCCGTTGAAGCCGTATGACACGGCCGCGCCAGCGCCGGCCAGATAGATCTCTCCATCACCAACGGGTGATGGCTCCGTTGAAGCTCCGACATCGTCTGCTCGTTCGACGTTGGCTCCTACGCTTCTCTCCATCACCAACGGGTGATGGCTCCGTTGAAGCGTCGCAACTGTCGTCGCGATCAGGGGGGACGGCGCGGCTCTCCATCACCAACGGGTGATGGCTCCGTTGAAGCCCCTGCGAGCGGTCCCTCGCAGGCCTCGAGCTTGGGGACTCTCCATCACCAACGGGTGATGGCTCCGTTGAAGCGTCGCGATCGAGAACACCGACGGGTGGGCGGGCCGCCCTCTCCATCACCAACGGGTGATGGCTCCGTTGAAGCGAGCGGATGGTCTGCGGTCCGAGCGTCCGCGAGCTCGTCTCTCCATCACCAACGGGTGATGGCTCCGTTGAAGCGATATCGAGGTCACCGCCGACGAGGCCGGAACTGACTCTCTCCATCACCAACGGGTGATGGCTCCGTTGAAGCACGGGCGACTGCGTCGAGGCCGCGGTGCCGCGGAGCGGCTCTCCATCACCAACGGGTGATGGCTCCGTTGAAGCAAGGCCTCCGGGACGTGATGGCGATCGATGCGCTCTCGGCTCTCCATCACCAACGGGTGATGGCTCCGTTGAAGCGCGGTCGGCCGCACTCGAGAGGTCTCGCGTGCGCCCGACTCTCCATCACCAACGGGTGATGGC
>Ga0208492_1000092_pt1 | contig 93451 bp, 96 predicted proteins | sample Subbioar_CSW14AB_FD_184820 | JGI IMG/M metagenome (GOLD analysis project Ga0208492, IMG submission 184820) | Serpentinite rock and fluid subsurface biosphere microbial communities from McLaughlin Reserve, California, USA - CR12Mar_CSW14AB (SPAdes) | ecosystem: Environmental > Terrestrial > Deep...
GGCTATTTTAGGTTGTGGTAAACTGAAAATAACCAAAAAGGAGGCGAATAAAGCCTCCTTTCTTTTTTAAAATTTACTTTCACCGGACAGCAATGGCTTGAAGCTTTCGGCTTGAAGCCTATTGCAACGCAATGGTTGTTTCATTATCCCAGTTTGCGCGGATATTCAGCTGTCGGGGGATATAAAATACTTTCTCCGGTTGCTTTTTGATGGGTGTAAAGCTTCCGGTATCCCATTTACCGTTTTTATTTCTATCGTACAAAATTCTCAACTCATAGCTACCCGGTTTAAAGCGACGGATCTGAATATCATTTTGATTGATGGGATAGGAAGCTACTTGTTCATCATTTTGAAAGAGCTGTAATACGGCATGCTGACTGGTATCAACATTCAAAAAGCGAAAGCGAACGCTGCCGTACTCTGTTTCTTTTCGTATACTCAAAAGTAGTGTGTCTGTTTTGGGAAGTGAAGTAGCATTACTATCCAGCGCAGCATCTTTTTGAATGACCAGTTTATATGTCGTATTTTCTTTCCAAGGATAGCGGAGGGTGAATGTTTTTCGGAGGCTATCTAAAGCAACAGTGTAACCCTTTTGTAATACGTCATCATTATCTGTTAATCTCACTTTCCCGGTATCCAAGGAAAATACTTTTCTATTGAATACCATTTTAAAATCGCTGAGAAGATCTTGCATACCATTATCTAAAATGGCGATATAGCGCAATCTTTTATCGTCACGCAAAGAAGGAGGTAAGCCACTGGATGGGTCTGTAGCTTTCTTATCGGTAGTAATGGATTGCGTAAAAGCATAAAAAGTATCTATCTTGTTACTATTGCTGCCAATTTGTACCAAAGAATCTCTGAAAGCAAAGAGTGAGCTGCTGTCAAAAGTTTTATTGTAGCTTTTCCCATTCACAATATAAGCTGCAAAGGTACCGGAAGGAAGATTGTTGAATTTGAATGCGCCTTTACCATCAATTCTGGTAAAAAAGCGCGGACTTAATTTTTTGATCGCAGAATCGGAAGTGTTTTTGTGTAATACAACAATCAGTGTACTATCTACTTTACCTGTCTCAGCTACCAATACCTTACCCTCATAAGTATGGAAATCGATAGTAGGTCCGGTAGAAAAAACATAGCGAAAATTTTTTGCTACATTACTTTCATTGACATCTATGATACTGTTTCCAAAATCAATAGAATATGTAGTATTCTCTTCCAATGAATCTTTGAAGCGAACTGTTACATTTCTTAATTTATAATCAACCTGCGGAAGATTCTTGGGAACAGGAGCATAAATGATGTTTTCTGTATTCTGTAAAGACACAAATTCATCAAATGTGAGTAGAATATTTTTAGTCTTTACATTGGTAGCTGAGTCTTTGGGATTGGCTATCACCAACCGTGGAGGTAAACTATCTCTTGGACCTCCACTGGGGGGTATCATATTCGCACAAGAATTAGCCATGATCATGATCACCAAACAAAGCGCGATACCATATAAGCGAATAATGAGCGTCAAAAGATTTTTCATGCGTGGTGCAAACTTACAGGCTTTCTGTGTAGCGTTATACTCATTGAGCTAAAAATCATGTTAATCATACTGCTTCTTCCTCATTTTCATCCGGTTCATGTAAGGCAACTGCCATCTCATTGGTTTTTACGAACTCACACCAGCGACAGTCTTCTTTACCACATCCGGTATAAAAATCTCTTTTTTGAATTTTTTCCCAAACCATTTCAATTTGTGCGGTTACACTGGCAATATCCTGAGCTGTAATAACCCTTTTTTCTTTCAAATATCCTTTCTTTTTATCGGGCTCAATAAAATCGAATTCTGCACTCACCGCTTCCCAGTTTTTGGATGGGTAGTTATCGACCAATATTTTATAAAACACCGCCTGTCGCCAATAGTCTCCACCATTTGGTTCTTTCTCGCTAGGTGGATTTAATTTTTTGATTCCTTTTTCAGCATCCCCTGTTTTATAATCTACCACATTCACCTGTCTGCCATTAAATTCAAGCTTATCCAGCTTGCCTTTTAAAGGAATACCTTTTATAGTAACATTCCTGATATTGGCTTCAATCTTAACAATCTTTTCCCAATCGTGAATATAACGTTCATAATAGGCTGGTAAAACCTGTTCTCCCTGTTCAATTCTTCTTGCGAACTGCTCTTTGGTAAAATGCTCTTTATTGCGATCCATGTATGATTTAAATGCTGCCATAAACTCCGACTGATGTGGGAACTGATTATTGTTCTCCTGCATTTTCTCAAATAGCTTCTGTAAAGCATAGTGAACTGCCGATCCAAACTCGGTAGCTTCTGATTTTCCGGAAGGAACACGTACCAGGTTATTGAAATAAAACTGTAATGGACATTTCAGGTAATTATTCAACGCAGTTACATTCATTACAAACTTATCCAGCAATTGATCAATAAATGCTGCTTCGGTATGTTCGATCTCCGGTTTTAATTCTTTGCTTAGTGATAAAATAGCAAAATCAGCAATGGTTTCTGTCGGCAGACTGATCTTTTCATACGGTAATGCATGCTCTTCTCTGATTTCAGCAATGAACATCGAAGGTTCAATGGCTTTTCCATCCTTATTGGTACTGGTATAAGAAATGAACAAGTGTTGGGCTGCACGTGTCATGGCTACATAAAATAGTCTTCTAAGCTCTTCTTCTTCACTATGTACAGGCTGAGATGCAAAAATGGTATCCGGCATGCTATATCCACCTGCGGGTTTTCTTTTCTTTTCCCAGTTGGATGAGTTACATCCTGCAATGAACACGTAATCATATTCCAATCCTTTTGAACCATGTGCGGTGAGTAGATTCACCGCTCGATCCGTACCCGATACGCGAATCAATGGAAGTACTAATGATTCATCCTCCATCAAATCAAAAATATTCAGCAGTTTTTCCAATGTTAGGTTTGGATTTCGATGCGTTTCTTTTTTTATGAAGTCAAATAATCCGGTGAGCAATTGTAAAAGCCAGTGTTTATCCGGGCTGTTCATGACATAAGCCAGCAAGCCTGTTTCTCGAATACAATTTTCAAACAATTGTTGTACGGTTACATTTGAAACGTCAGTGATTAGTTTTTCTAAGACGGACTGTGCTTTTCTAAGTCCGGGTATTTCTGTGCTGAATAAATCAGGTAATGGAGCTTGTAGTTTCTCTGCGATCAACTGACGCAAAGATATTTTTTGGTCATTCGGTTTTTTTTGAGCTGCTTCAGCGCTCAGCTTTGCAATTTCAATGGATGGGATAGCGAACCATTGAAAGTGAAGTATTTCAAATAATAGCTGGTCACTGCTAAAGGCAATATGGTGTTCATCTTTGAGATATCTCAACAATTGTAATAATTGCTTACAAATTTGTTCATGAAGAATATTAATATCTCTTTTAGTGTAAACCGGTATTTGTTTTTGCTGAAAATACTTCGCCAGGTCTTCGTGTGGTTTATTTTCTCGATAAATTACACAGATCTGTCCGGGTGCCACACCACTTTGTATCAGTTCCTCCACTTGTAATGTGAGGTGGATCATTTCCTCACGTGGATTTTCATATTCTCTGATCGTAGGAAGTATTGTACTGTCATTGATCTGGGTATTGGCAGCAGTCAATACTTTACTCAATCCTTCAATTTTATTCACCAATCTTTCTTGGTTTCTCTCTATGAGTGTTCTGGATACATCCAGAATAGGTTGTGTAGAACGATAGTTGTTGGTGAGTATTACTGTATGCAATGAGTCACTGAATTGTTTTGCAAACTCATGCATATTCTCCACGTTCGCTCCCTGAAAACGATAAATACTCTGGTCGTCATCGCCCACAACAAATACATTCGGTTCCTCCCAATAACTGATCAATAATTTTACCAGCATGTTTTGGGTGCCACTGGTATCCTGAAATTCATCTACTAAAATGTACTGGTATTGTTCCTGATACCTTGCCAATACATTTGGATGGTTTTTGAATACATCAATCACCCAGTTGATCATGTCATCAAAATCATATAAGTTCCTGCTTCGCATGATTTGCTGAAAACGAGTAAACTCATTTACCGCTGCGCGAAGCTTTTCCATCTTTTCTTTTTCTTCTGCGATCTTATTTTCTTTCAGGTCTCCTTTCTTAAAAGAACCCTGATTTCTTTTATAGATAAACTCTTCGCGATTGGGTAAATCATTCAAGTAACTATCAATACATTGGTTGATGTATTCCGGCTGCCAACCTTCTCTCTTCATGTTACTGAAAAGCTGTTGGAGATTTTTTATTTCAAAATATACATCCCCTCTATATCTTTTTAATGGATGATTTTTTGGGAAACTGTCGATCAATGTTTTTAGCAAATCAATTCTTTCAAGATCAGATACAGGATCAAGAGCATTTTTTTCAAATAGAGAGAGATTATCCTGAATCACATCATTACAAAAAGCATGAAAAGTGCAAATATTTACTTTATAGGCATCCGGTCCGATAAAAGTTAATAACCTTTTTCGCATAGCTACCACACCTGCATCAGTATAGGTTAGGCATAAAATATTATCAGGCTGTGTATCTGTTTCCAAACGAAGTTTTCCGATACGGGCTCCTAAAATTTGTGTTTTACCCGTACCCGGTCCCGCAATCACCATTACCGGACCTTCGGTCTTATCCACGGCACTTTTTTGTTGCTCATTGAGTCCTCCATAAATCTTCTTGAATTGAGCCTGTTGTTGTTCACGGGTAATCATGGAATAAAGATAGAGGAATAATAGGTGCAGGGTGCTGGGTACTGGGTGTGGAAATGCAAAAGTAAATGTTGAAACCAATACTCCAATACTCTATGATAAACAAGAAATTCCCAGCCACTAAAACCTAGCACCTAGTACCTAGTACCCTGCACCAACGCGAACTTTTTGCCTCAGAAGCTGTTATTACACAAAGCAAATGCATGTCAAAGGTCTATTCGCTCAAAACCGTACAGAAAATTCCGATCTCGCTGGCAGAGGCTTGGGATTTTTTTAGTCGGCCACAGAACCTGAAAGAAATCACTCCTTCTAATCTTGGTTTCAATATCATTAGTAAACACCATGGCGACAGAATGTACCAAGGACAAATCATTGAGTATAAAGTGAGTCCCATGCTAGGTATTCCTTTGTATTGGATGACAGAAATCACACATGTGGAGGAGCAGAATTTTTTTGTAGATGAGCAACGATTTGGTCCCTATAGTTTATGGCATCATCAACACCATTTCAAGGCTATTGATGGGGGTGTGGAAATGACGGATATTGTTCATTACAAATTACCACTTTGGTTTTTGGGAGATATTGCCAATACCATTATGGTGCGCACACAACTCAGGGGGATATTTGATCACCGCTTTCAGGCGGTAGAACAACGTTTTGGGGCTTGGTCAGGTGTGCAAGAGAAACGGGTGCTGTTTGATGGCTCATTGTAATAAACGGAGCGGACTTACATTATTATCTGTATCTACAGAAGCGATCAATACATTTTTATTTTTTGTTTCCGGTAGCTTGCTTAGATCGATAATTGCGTTTTTATCACCGGGGATAAAAAGAATCATTTGACTATTTGCAAAATCAGGCTCTTCTTTTCCCTGATGCATGAATACCGCAAAACCTTTGATCTTTTCTTCTCCTTTGTAGGCAAGTTTATAGGTATGTTCATTTGCTTTTTCTACCAAAGGCTGTGGGGGAATGGTATTGTCGATCCAGGGCATTGGAGGAACCAAGGCCGGATAACGATAATAGTTTTGCTGTAAGCTATCATTCCATCCATTTGGGTTTCGGTTGAATGAACTGCTGTTGTAATAAATACTTCCCTGCACATTTTCATAGCTTCTTAGTGCCTTGATCTGTTCAGGAATTTCATTTCTGTTCTTCCAAGCATTATTGCTTCCGGCACGATAAATTCCATGACCGATGTATAAGTGTCTTTCATAGCTATGTTCATTCCACCAACGGAGTAGGATATCATAACTCGCTAAAGCATGTCCACGTTCCCAATACAGTTGTGGAGCGATATAATCGATCCATCCTTTTTGTAACCATAATAATACATCTGCATGTAGCTCATCGTAATTGGTAGGTCCCGATCTGGTTTCACTTCCCATCGGATCTTGATGTTTATTGCGCCATACGCCAAATGGACTGATACCAAATTTTACTTTTGGGTTTGTTTTTCTGATGGTTTGTTGTAGTTGAACGATGATACTGTCGCAATTACTTCTTCTCCATTCGTTTTTCGTCATTCCTTTTCCATATTGCTGAAAAGTAGATTGATCCGGAAATTCTCTCCCGGGAATTTTATAAGGATAGAAATAATCATCCATATGAATGGCGTCAATGGCATAACGCTTTACAATATCTTTTACTACTGCTGAAACATGATCGCGTACTTCCGGGATTCCGGGATTGAAGTATTTTTTATCGCCATAGGTTACAAACCATTCGGGGTGCTGTTTGCTGATATGATTGGGTGCAATGGAAGAGCGAAGAATATTGAATACAGCCCGATAAGGATTTAACCATGCATGAAATTCCATACCTCGTTTATGTGTTTCTTGAATCATGAATTCAAGTGGGTCATAATAAGGAGATGGCGGTAACCCTTGTTTCCCAGTAAGATACTCACTCCACGGTTCTAACGATGAAGGATAGAATGCATCTGCTGAAGGACGAATTTGAACGATCAATGCATTCATGCCATTGCGATGATGCATTTCCACCAGCTTGATAAACTCAGCTTGTTGCTCTTCGGTAGATAAGGTTCTTTTGCTAGGCCAGTCGATATTTTCCACCGTAGCCACCCAAGCCGCTCTGAATTCATAGTTCGGCGAGTATTGTGCTTTTGGATGCAAAAACAGAACAAGAAATAATGACAAGGGGAGTATACGCAACAAAGATTTCATATCCTAAAGATAAACCAGTCATGCGCGAAGTGACCCGTTGTGGAAGAAATCAAAATAATAAGCGTGGAAATTAACATTTAAGAGGTCAGTTCACGAACTTTATCCAACAGCTTATTGAGTGTAGCAGCTTCTGTTTCTGATAAGTTTTGCATTAACTGATCGATTTCAGCATTCTTTTTATCCAGTTTGTCCAGCAATGAAAGCCCCTTTTTTGAGATGCTGACATCTACCAGCCTTTTATCAGCAGTGCAAACTTTCTTTTCGACCAGTCCCTTTTTGAGTAGTCGCTCTACAATACGGCTGGTATCACTCATCTTATCCAGCATTCTTGAGCGTATTTGTAGAGTACTGAGTGGTTGCTGGCTCCCCCTGAGAATACGAAGAATATTATATTGCTGTGGGGTAATGTCATCCGGATCAAGCATGGTTTTGATCTTCTCATTTAACCAGTTGGCAGAATAAATGATATTCACAGAAGCCTTCTGGTATTCATTCCTGAAATGCTGTTGTTGTATATCTTTTTCAATACCCATAGCTGTAAAAATAGGTGAAAAGTGAGCGATGAAAAGTGAAAAACATAAGAAATACGCTTTCTTTCACTTTTCAGTTCCTTAATCTTGCCAAACACTCAATCCTTCACTGCAATTGGCGCAGATATCAATGTTTTTTCTGCTGGTCATCAATTCAGTTCTAAACTGTTTATAATTATCATTTTGCCAGATTTGTTTAAAGCTTTGCGACTTCAGATTACCCAGTTGATGCATCGCATCTTTATCAAAACAACAAGGAACCACCAATCCGTCCCAGGTAATTACATTGGCATGCCAAAGCTTCCAGCACCGATTGCTCAGTCCACTTTTCACTTTCATTTTTCCTTCTTTGTCTTTGGCATAGCGACTATATTTTTTATTCTCGGGAATGAGTTGGTTTGGATCATTCTCATAGTCATATACCTGTGCTGTTTTAAAGCGAACTTGATCCACGCCTATTTCCGCCCCCAACTTTTTTACTTCTTCGATCTGATGTTCATTGGGTTTCACAACTAAAAACTGAAAGAAGATAAAAGGGGTTTTGCTATTCAGTTCTTTTTTCCATTTCACGATATTGCGAGTACCTTCTAATACTTTTTCCAGTTTACCGCCTACCCGATATTGTTGGTATACATCCTGAGTAGTGCCATCAATAGAAATGATCAATCGATCCAACCCGCTTTCAACTGTTTTTTTAGCTTTTTCATCAGTCAGGTAATGTGCATTGGTAGAAGTAGCGGTATAAATGCCTTTATCATGTGCGTATTTTACCATATCCAGAAAATCAGGATTCAAATACGGTTCTCCTTGGAAATAAAAGATGAGATAAAGCAGGTCTTTGTAGATGTCATCAATGGTTTCTCTGAAAAAATCCTTTTTCAACATGCCTGTTGGTCTGGTAAACTCGCGTAATCCACTCGGACATTCAGGACATCGCAGATTACAAGATGTAGTAGGTTCAAAAGAAATAGAGATGGGATACCCCCATTGTATGGGTTTCTTGGTAAAGCGACTGATCTGATAACTGCCGTATACTTTACAAGCATTCCAAAACCTTCTAGGGGTTAGTTTGCTTAAAAAATTAATACTGTCATTCCAATTAAAATAGCCCATCGGTGTAAAATTACTAAAAACAGGCTTGAAACAGACTTTGGATCTATTGACTAAGAAATTAATATTGAAATCGCTTTTCAACGATTTTTGTACTATATGACGCGAAAGAGATCCCAAAAACGTAACAGATCACAACTTCTTTGGTTGGTTTTGTTGTTGAGTGGCTTTGCTCTCATTTTATATTTTGTTTTATGGGAGAAATGGGAAGAAAGACAAACAGCAAGGATTGAATCCGTTCGCTATAATCCGTTCGGTATACCGATGCCTTCGGGGTATGCTATCCATGGCATTGATGTGAGCAGTTATCAAGGGGTTATTCACTGGCCTTCTGTCAAAAAGATGATATCAGGAGACTTACAAATGGGCTTTGTATTTATGAAAGCAACAGAAGGATTGAATGATACCGACAAACGTTTTCACAGCAATTGGGAAAAGGCCAAAGCAGCAGGTATGATTAGGGGGGCGTATCATTTTTTTCTGGCTACTAAAAGCGGTAGACAACAAGCTCTACAATTCATCAAACAAGTTGAACTCAAAAAAGGTGATTTGCCTCCCGTGATTGATATCGAAAAACTATATGGTGTAAAGCCGGTGTTGATGCGACAAAGAGTGAAAGAATTTCTCAAAACAGTGGAAGCCTATTACAGGGTGAAACCCATTATTTATACTTCTGCTGATTTCTATGAGAGACATTTAGGTAAAGATTTTAATGAGTACCCTTTGTGGGTAGCACATTATTTTCAACCGGAAAAACCAAGGGTCCAGCGAGACTGGAGTTTTTGGCAACATAGTGAAACCGGTCGTATAGATGGCATACGCGCTGAAGTGGATTGCAATGTCTTTAATGGAGATTCGACGAAATTTAAACAAATCCTATTTTATTGACTATCAGTGTACTAGGTGTACATATTCCTGATCTTAATCCAGTTATCTCACAACGTAGTATAGATACGGTATGCTGTCATTATTCCTTTAACAAATCATTGTTAAACCATTGACATTTTCTTCTGTCTATTATATAGACCTTTGCACTAGGCAACGGTAAAGAAAGAAAAAGAATCTATTTAGAAAGGATTAACAAAATCCTGAAATCTTTTGGCACTGAATTTGCGTTTATATAAATATAAGTAAGTAGTCAATTTTCTCATAAGCAGTTAGTTTTGGTTGCGTCCCCTGTTTCCACAGGGGACAATTTTTTTACATAGACCCAAGTCTATACTGCTGTTTCTGAATGTATTAGTTAGCTTTTGCAGGTTGTTTCTGAAGGAAAAATGTCAAAGAAAAAGCCAGTGCTGCAAAGGCCCCTACACTATCTGCAAGGATATCTGCTTCTTCAAAAGATCGGTTGACGATCAGTTCCCTTTGCACAAACTCCATGATGGTTCCATAAGTAACTGATGAACAAGAAATGACCCAAAACCAGATTCTTCTTCTTCCATTATTCCAGTTGCTTTTCATAGCCGGCCAATGAAACAAAAGACTCAATAAACCAAAAAGACCGATATGTACCAATTTATCGAACTGAGGTATTTTCTGAAACCACCAAGCAGCCGGAAAATTTTTTGTGCCCGGTAAACAGAGTAAAAAGACGCTGATGATAAAGAAAATGAATGCTGGAATAAAATGAATGATTTTCAAAACAGGGAATTATTTATGCCGTGAAGCACAAAAATAAACTTCGCTTGGCAAGAAACTGTTGTGATTAGGTTAATAAGAGAAAATGCCTACCCGTTTACGCCGCCCAATACCTGTAATTGGTTCAAATTCGGAGTAGGACTACCGCCTCGTTTTTCGAGGGTGATGGCAAAAGCGGTAGCGTTACTGATATTTTTCATTTTGCAGAGACCGTTGCAAACATCTACCATTCCTGCATCTACAGGTTTTCCATCTACAATTGCCCATAATTGATATTGTGTATCAGGATTAGTTTGAGGTAAGCGATTGGCAAGTAGGTATACCTCATTGCTCTTCTTATCCCAGAAAACAGTAGCCAGCTTATTCTCATCTGCTTTCACGCCTGGTAATGACACTTTTGTGTAGGCGGGATCACTCATGATTTGCATTCCCTGATACAGATCCAGTCCCTTAGCCTGCAGGGTCTGATTCTGTGCCAACAAACTGGACTTTTCAATCAATAATGCTTGGTATTGGGAAGAAGCCTCGCGAAATTGACGATAGAAATACACATTGGTAGCAGCACTTACCACTAAAAGTATTACAGAAGCAGCGGCTACGTATCTCAACCAACCAATGGCAGGAGTAGACATCGATACCACTTTAGAAGAAGTGTCGTTATCTGCAAATTCTCCGGCAATCTCCGCTAGAATATTGGCTTTTACATGTGCAGCAGGTTGAATGGCACTGGCCATAGCATTTTGCTCGAGCAACAGTTCAAACGCATCAATAGCAGCCCTGATTTCCGGGTATTGACGTGAGTACTGTTCCAACTCGGCACGCTCCTGATCATCGGCTATGCCTAAAACATAGCTCTCAATCATTCCGCTTTCTATGTATGCCTTTATATCCATTTATGGTTTAATAATGCCTCTTAATTGTGTTAATGCTGTGCGTAGTCTTGTTTTTACGGTTCCCAAAGGTATATCCAACATTTTGGATATCTCATCTTGGGTAAAGCCCTGAAAATAAGACAGATCAATCAATACACGATGTTCCTCTTTCAGCTGGTGCACTACTTTTCGTAAACCAATCTGATCTACTTGTAATTGTGCAGTTCCTGCTGATACATATACGTCTTCCGACAATTCACGGTTTTGAAGACTATTTTGGTAGCTTTTGCTTCGAACCGTGTCAATAGATGCGTTTCGGGCAATATTCAGCATCCAGGTAAACAATCTTCCCTTGCTGCTATCATAGCTTTCTATCTGGCGCCAGATTTTTACAAACACCTCCTGAAGTACATCATTAGCAAGTTCTTGATCCTTGACAATGTTGCAGATAATGGATAAAAGGGCGCCTGAGTAGTTGTCATACAAATAGCTGAATACATGCTGACTCCGCTGCTGAAGCAAACGGACCAGTTCGGACTCGCTGTATTTTTTAGCTACTTCCAAAAGCAGGTTGGTGTTTAGTACAAGGTTAGGTAACCAATATACGGAGAAATTGTTCAGATGGATTTTAACCGCAAGAGGAATTATCCTACGAGCGCTGCATAAGCTTCACTATTCATCAAAGCTTCTACATCTGCCGGACTATTCACCGTCATTTTAATCATCCAGCCATCACCGTATGGGTCTGAATTGACCAATTCCGGTTGCTTTTCCAATAAGCTGTTCACTTCATTGATGGTACCTGCAACTGGCAAAAACAGGTCACTCACTGTTTTTACCGCTTCTACAGTACCAAAAACTTCTTCAGAAGCCAGGCTTTTACCTACAGTATTGATATCTACGTACACAATATCACCCAGTTCATGTTGAGCAAAATCAGTAATACCAATTGTAGCGATATTACCCTCTAATTTGATCCATTCATGATCTTTTGTGTAACGTAATTCAGCTGGGAAATTCATATGGTGGTTTTTATTTATTAGCAGTTAGTCCATAGACCATGGTCCATGGACTATGGTCTAATCACGTGCAAATATTGCTTAATTCCTCAACATGAAAAATTTATTCCTCGGGAAGTTTTGATTGTTGAAAATATAAGAGAACATGGTCTTTGATAAAATTCTCCTGGTCGGGCAAAGCCATTACGGGTAATTCTTTTAATTGACGGAAATGAGGCCAACCGTCTGCATCCTTTCCTTCCACCACATAATAACCACTTTGCGCAAGAACGGTGCACACGGCTACATGCATCAGGTCTTGTTTCTGTTCTTTTGATATTTTTTCCTGAATAAATCCTGTCTCCTGTAATCCAATCAGAAAAAGAATGGCTTCCAGATCCGGTTTTTTTCCAAAACGTTCTACCAGTTGGGCTTCCAACGCCCACCAACGCTGCTGCAGATCATCACTTATAAATTGCATAGGGCAAAGGTAAACGCTGAAAGCCATCCTTCATCAGCAGCTAGCCTTTATCTTTGCGCAAAATTGACCCTTATGTTACAAGTGAGTGTTCTGAGAGCGAATCCGGAGGAAGTAAAGAAAAAACTGGCCAAAAAGCATTTTAAACAACTTGAATTAGTGGATACAATCATCTCATTGGATGATGAACGTAAAAAAATTCAATTGGATTTTGATACCATACAAGCAAGTATCAATACGGCTTCTAAAGAGATTGGTAAACTGATGGGCCAAGGAAACAAAGAAGCAGCGGAGGCGATGAAAGCTGAGGTGTCGAGCTTAAAAACCGGGTTAGAACCGCTGAAAGAGAAAATGGCCATCACGGAACAAACATTGCTGGATACCTTATTACAATTACCCAATTTACCTGCGGCAGACGTGCCGGAAGGAAGAACGCCGGAAGAAAATGTAGTTGTTAGAGAAGGGGGAAATAAACCCAGCTTACCAAACGGAGCACAAGCTCACTGGGATCTCACCAAAAAATATAACCTCATTGATTTTGAATTGGGGAATAAAATTACCGGAAGCGGATTTCCTGTTTATATCGGAAAAGGTGCGAAGCTGCAAAGAGCTTTGATACAATATTTTCTGGATTTTAATACCGCTGCCGGATACACTGAATACCTTCCTCCTTTTATGGTGAATGCAGCATCTGCTATGGGTACCGGTCAGTTACCCGATAAAGAAGGACAGATGTACTATATGCCGGAAGATGATTTTTACATGATTCCAACCGCAGAAGTTCCGGTGACCAATGTGTATCGGGATGTAATTATTAAAGAAGAGCAGTTCCCGATAAAAATGACGGCTTATTCTCCTTGTTTTAGAAGAGAAGCAGGTAGTTATGGAAAAGATGTACGAGGACTCAACCGTCTGCACCAATTTGAAAAAGTAGAGATCATTCAAATTGTTCAACCTGAAAAAAGTTATGCAGTATTGGAAGAAATGGTGTTGCATGTAGAAAAGCTCTTACAATCTTTAGAATTACCCTACCATATCCTTCGTTTATGCGGTGGTGATATGGGTTTTGCCAGTGCAATCACTTATGATTTTGAAGTATTCAGTGCAGCTCAGGAACGCTGGCTGGAAGTGAGCAGTGTAAGTAATTTCGAAAGTTTTCAAACCCATCGTTTGAAATGCAGATACAAAGATGAAAACGGTAAGATGCAATTGGCGCATTCACTGAATGGAAGTTCATTGGCATTGCCAAGAATTGTTGCTTGCTTACTGGAAAATCATCAAAAGGAAAATGGTATTCAACTACCTACTGCACTGGTTCCATACTTTGGTGCAGCAATGATTGATTAAGATCACCATACATTTAAAACAACTATACATGTTATCTAAATGGCTCAAAAGAGTTGGTTTTACCTTTCTTGTTTTATTTGTTTTGGTCAATATCATCGCTGCTTTTCATGCCTATAAGTTTACGCACTTCTATGCAGATGCCAGTCCTGTAAAAAAGCCGCAAGAGATGAGTACAGGCGATAAAATAAAAGCCATCTTTTTGGGTATTCGCTATCCAAAAAGTAAGGTGGCAGATTCGCTCAATATTCCGCATCAAACCATTTCTTTAAAAACCACCGATAGTGTTTCTTTAGAAAGTTGGTATGTGCCAAAAGATTCCGCACGAGGAACAATAATTATGTTTCATGGACATGGCAGTAGTAAAAGTGGCATCATTGCAGAGGCTCGAGAACTTCATGCAATGGGATATAATCTTGTACTGACCGACTTTCGTGCTCACGGCAACAGTGAAGGCTCCGTAACTTCTATTGGCATCAATGAATCAAAAGATGTAAAAGCCGTGTATGATTATGTTGTTGCAAAAGGGGAAAAAAATATCATCATCTGGGGAATCTCTATGGGAGCTGCTACAGCTTTGAAAGCGGTGGATGAATATGGTATCAAACCCACCAAAATGATCATCGAAATGCCCTTTGGTTCTTTACACCTAGCTGTGCAAGGACGTATGAAAACCATGGGACTACCCGCAGAACCCCTTAGTACTTTGTTGACTTTTTGGGGTGGACTTGAACTGGGTACTTGGGCGTTTAACCATCAGCCATCTATCTACGCGAAAAAAGTAAATTGCCCTGTTTTATTGCAATGGGGTGCCGGCGACCAACGGGTAACCGAGGATGAAACCAATGAATTATTTAAAAATATCGGTAGTCGCGACAAGGTCATGATCAAATACTTGCAAAGCGGACATGAGAGTCTTTTTAAGAAAGAAAAGGCAAAATGGGTGTCTGTAATGAGCTTTTTTCTAAATAAATGAGCTTTTTTGGGTGAAAAGTCAAAGGTGAAAGGTGAAAGGGGGTGGGAAGCGGAACATACAAATACATACTGCTTTTCTATTTATACCCCTGTTTTTATTACTTTGTAAACATAGGAGTGACACAGTGTACGGCACGGAATTGCAAGGAGGGTTGAAAGAGTAGAACCCGACCTTTTCACGTTTCACCTTTCACTTTTCACAATATCACTTCTCCCTCCTAATCGTAATCTGCGTTCCCACCGGCAGTACGTCAAAGATCTCTTCCACATATCGGTTTTTGGTACTGATACATCCTTCGGTCCAGTTTTGTAGTCCGTCAATAGCAAAATCTTCATTGGGCCAGGTGCCATGGATACCAATGCTGCCTCCAATTTGAGCATTAGCGGGGATGAGCCCGGCTGCTTTTCTTTGGGTGAATTTGGCAACACTTTCTGCATTCGGGTAATCGATCAATAAAAACCGACTCCATTTTTCGTGTTTTCTTTTAAAAGAAATTTTGAATGTTCCTTCCGGTGTTCGGCGATCACCTTGCATCATTTTATCACCCATATCCTTATTGCCAAAGACAACAGGATAAGTGGCCAGACATTCACCGGTGGAGTCAAAAATTTTCATCGCATACTTTGTCTTGATCACCAAAATCCGATACGTGTCTTTGGTAGCATGGAGAGTGTTGATGGGTGTAGGTGTTTTGAAAGAAGTGCTGCCGATACATACCGACAACAAACAAGTGACATACATGAGGGGGCGCATAATAGTAGGGTTTTGATTCGACCCCTAAACTAAAATTACGCTGCACCGAATGTTGTTGTTCTTCGGTTAATTGACAAAAGTTTTGGTTAACAGGCTTTATGTTAAAGTGATAGGCTATAAGCCATAAGCTGCACGCTACAAGCTGCAAGTATTAGGTTAGAATAAAAACAGAGTGTCTACTCAAACACTCTGTTTTTATTTACTTGAAGCTTGCAGCTTGTGGCGTAAAGCTTGTAGCTTGAAACCTGCAGCTTTGTTGCTGCTACCATCTACTAAATCGAATCCCAAACGCATACGGGAACTGCTCAACGCGTGTAATGTCTTTATGCAGCTTATTCAGGCTATAGCTTCCGTATAAGCGAATAGGTCCGAGTCCTACTTCACCGATAGCTGCTACGCGGAAAGGTTCTAAGTTGAAATCGCCCGGAGATTTTTGTTTACCTCTTTCACTGCTCTTTTGTTTGTTGCGACTGCTGATCAAATAACCTGCACTCATACCTGCACTAATGCTGAAACCTCTTCTATTGTTGGGAGATGTGTTGATATTGATCATGAATGGCACAGTCAAATAACCTGCATACAATTTATTCTTAGAGAAACTGATGGAATCATTGTATACATATGGATTTGCATCTTTTCGGTAACTCAGTCTAGAATCGTATCGGAAATTATACATTTCTAAACCTAAGCCATATTTCAGATTCACCACATGCTTGATCACATTTACTTTTTGCATGAAGAACCAAATATTTACGTTGGTTGATTTGCCGTTATTCAGTTTAAAGCTATTTTCATTTACTGGTCCATCAGCAGAGCGGAAGGTTCTGAAATAGCTTCCTGCCTGAGCAGCAGTATAGTTGGTTTGATCACGGAAATTGGTAAAACCCAGATCCATGATCCACCAATTGGTGCTAATATTACGCTTGGCTCTGTTTCTACGTTCTATTTTGATATCAAAATTTCGATCCCAATCTTTCCATACACTGTTGCTGCTATTACCATCTTTATTTTTTTTGATGATGATAAAGTTGCCCACTTTCACAGTATCTGATTCTTGTGTCTTAGAAGTACTGTCTGTTTGAGCCATAAGACTCCCTGAGAGCAGGATGCCTGCTGTTACAATTACTAAACGTTTCATACAATGTGCTTTTCTTTTATTTTAATGGTCGTGAGGGGCCGGTTTCGGCTCTTTCTTCTTCATTTCTTTTGCTTCTGAATATACTGGTTGCTTTTCTGAAGATACCACGAAGTTTGTCTTTATTGATTTCAACGGATCCGATAAGCAAACTTTTATTGTCACTATCGGATTCTGTATCTAACTCCCTGTATACTACTTGTTGCACCAGAGATTCAGGTTTTGTCTCTGTTGTTTCAGTAGTGCTTGCTTTCATCATTTCACTTTCACGAATCGCTTTGTTTGCGGTAATGCCTGTTAGGTCAGGAACTACAATATCTGCCTTCGCTACAGTATTGCTTTCAATTATTCCTGCATTATCAATGATAAGATTTGGTCTATTGATTTTTTCATCAGCAATAACATTGGAAGTATTTGCAACAAACAATGTTGGTGCTGAACTCTTATCAGTAGTGGCTAATTCTTTCTTGCTCTCACTTGTTACATTCGGTGCCAATGACTGATCATCAGCAATAACGTTACTCTGTAACGGATTATTATTTGTAGCAGGTAATTTAGTACTGTTTTTTGTGATCACAGTTTCATTGCCCGATCTACTTTCAAGAGTATCCGGCGATAATGTCCAAACCATAAAGGCAAAACCAATAATAGCAGCTGCTGCAGCCATGCGCCACCAACGCATGTATACGATCGGTTTTTTCTCCCTTTCTTCTGAACGATATAATAGTTTTTTATTAGGAAAAGCAATATGCTCAATGGGTAATTTGGTTTGTTTCAATTGCATGAATGATTCCTGCAATGAAGGATGTTGTAATACAAAAGTTTCAACCGCTTCTCTTTCTGTTGCACTCAGCTCATCATCTACATACATCAAGAAATAGGTACTGTGGTTTTGTAAGCTGATACCTGTTGGTTGTTCTTTATATAAAGAAGATTTATCCGGCATTTCAAATAATACATCCTCCGGAAGCATGGTTTGTTGTAAAGCTTCCAGTTCATGTTGCAGATCAGGATTCTCTTGAACAAACTGTTCAACAGCCACTCTTTCGGCAGCAGAAAGTTCCCTGTCTACATAGAGCAGGAAAAATTCCTCGTAATTATGTCTGTTGATGTTGATCACAATGCTTGATTTATTATAAAACGTTTTCCGGACTCACCAGATAATTTCTCAAAGTTAATCTAGCCCTGTGTAGGTAAACTTTCACCTGACTCTCATTCAAATCCATGATCTGACCAATCTCCTCATAACTATATCCTTCATAATCTTTCAGCATCACTAAACTTCTTTGTGTTTCATTCAGTCTGTTCAATGCCTCCATCAGGATTTTTTTCATCTCTCGTTTATGACCTGTTGCCTGTTCTGTTCTGCTGTTTTCCTGAAATTCATCTTTCAAATGAATCCTTTTCACTTTTCTGATATGGTCAATCATCTGGTTATAGGCTACGGTGAAAAGAAAAGACTTCGATTTACTATTCTCTACATTTTCTCGATTCCGCCAAAGTTTTTCGAATGCAGTTTGTACAATATCGCGCGCATCTTCCTCATGCCGAAGATTTTTAACGATGAAACGATACACGTTGTCCGCATATTGGTTCACACATTGATTGTACTCTTGCTCAGTCATAAACAGCGCGATAATTCAGTTGATTGCCTTGTATAGGAGTTATACGAACAGGCATTTGTTTTGTTACAGTACAAAGAAAAAAAATCCTGCGTTTTTGGCGCAGGATCAATGATTATCGGAAAGTTGAGACGATTAAACGGTTTAGTCCACCGTAATGGAGCTCATCCGGACTACTCCCTTGGGGCTGTGTCACTTGTTTTTTCTGCTTGAGCGGACAATCTTTATTGTTGACTGAACACATCTTTCGGCCATTTAGGTTATTGGTTACAAAACCTGCAAAAGCTAAAACGGCTACCGCTAAGCCGGGAACGAAAAGATGCCTTGTTTTCATAAGCTCAGTTTAAGAATGCATAAAGGTATACGCTTGAATCTTAAACAGGAAGCTTTAAACGTTAAATGAAGTTAAAAAGTGAGGAGTGAGTAGTCAGAGTGAGGGTATATGTTTTACTCACTACTGACTACTCACTCATCACTCATTTAGCACTAATAATCAATCACCTGCTCCTGAATGCTCTCAGGAATCTCTCTCCAATCATATTGCTGGCTGCGTAATTGGGGTTCGAAGCCTGCTTCGCGGATGGCATCCTGCATGGTTTTATAGGTAAATCTATGAGGGGCTCCGGCGGCGCTTACTACATTTTCTTCAATCATAATGGAACCAAAATCATTGGCACCGGCATGTAGACAGATCTGAGCGGTTTGCTTTCCTACCGTTAACCAGCTGGCCTGAATATTTTTTACGTTTGGCAGCATGATGCGACTGATAGCAATCATGCGAATATATTCATCTGTAGTGGTGAGGTTATGTACCCCTCTAATGCGAGTCAATAATGTGTCAACATCCTGAAAAGTCCATGGAATAAAGGCCAAAAATCCTTTTACATGCTCTGGTTTACGACTTTGTACTTCTCTGATTCGAGTAAGATGGATAAATCGCTCCTCCAAGGTTTCTACATGTCCAAACATCATGGTAGCACTCGTGGTAATGTCCAGTTTATGCGCTTCATGCATAATATCCAGCCATTCATCTGCCCCACATTTTCCTTTGGAAATCAGCCTACGTACCCTGTCTACCAATATTTCAGCACCGGCACCGGGTAAAGAATCCAATCCCGCCTCTTTTAAAGCCGCCAGAACCGCTTGGTGACTCATCTTTTCCAGTTTACAGATATGAGCTACTTCGGGTGGTCCGAGAGCATGTAATTTCAGATGCGGGTACTCCTGTTTGATTTGTCTGAAGGTATTTGTATAAAAATCCAACCCTAATTCAGGATGATGTCCGCCTTGTAATAGCAACTGATCACCACCATACCGAAGCGTTTCATCAATTTTTTTACGGTAAGTGTCCATATCAGTAATATAGGCTTCCGCATGTCCGGGTATCCTGTAAAAATTACAGAACTTACAATTGGCGATACAAACATTGGTGGTATTGACATTTCGATCGATCTGCCAGGTTACTTTACCATGGGGAACCTGTTTTTTACGAAGCTCGTCAGCTACATGCATTAACTCTGAAAGAGGGGCTTGTTCAAACAGAAACATTCCTTCTCCGATGCTTAAAAATTCAAAATTCAATGCTTTTTGATACAAATCAGCTAATTGCATACCCTATCATTTCAATTGAACAACAAAGGTAGGAGGATATGGTTGATTCCTGTTGCAACAAAACTGGGCTTTTGTTTGTCCTTCCTATCAGCCGATCATCAACTCGTTGTTTGCTTATCACATAATCCTTGCATCGAGTGCTAAAATCAGCGTATTTTCAAATTGCATGAAACCCTTTTTGCTTGCCTTAACCTATATAGGCTTGTTATTTGCCGGTAAACCTGTGTTCGCACAGGAAGAGTTTATTATGCCTGAAGCCAGGCTGTTGACCCGTTTTCCTTTTACCCAGTTGAGTGGGGGTATTGTCATCATCAAAGCAAGAATCGATAACTATCCTGATAGCCTGAATTTTGTATTCGATACAGGAAGTGGGGGCATTTCTTTGGATTCAATGACCGTGAATTATTTAGGGATGACCAAATCCATGAGTGACCGCACCATCCGTGGTATCGCTGGAATCAAAACGGTAGAATTTGCATATAACCACACGTTGAAACTGCCGGGTTTAGAGGTTGACAAACTTGATTTCCATATCAATGACTATGAATTGCTGACCAGTGTATATGGCTTGAAGATTGATGGCATTATTGGATTCAGTTTTTTGAGGAGGTATATTGTACATATTGATTATGACAAGCAGGTGATGGAAGTATACACACCAGGTAGATTCAAGTACCCCAAAGGCGGATACCTGCTTCGTCCGGATTTTTCAACGCTTCCCTTACAGATGGCTTCTGTAAAAGATGAAAAGCAGGTAATGGGTAGATTTATTTTTGATACTGGTGCCGGACTCACTTTTTTATTATCAAAAGAATTTGTGGAAGACAGTGTGATCTTTAAACGGAAAAGGAAATTTTACCCAACACAGGCAGAAGGATTGGGCGGAAAGAAAATGATGGATATTACCGTGGCATCAGAAATCAGGATTGGGCCCTATAAGTTTCGAAATGTACCAATACATGTCTTTGATGATGAGTACAATGTAACTTCTTATCCTTTGTTAGGCGGATTGATTGGTAATGATATCATGCGTCGCTTTAATGTGATTCTGAATTATCCGGAAAGATCTATCCATATCAAACCCAATAATCATTTTCCGGAAAATTTTGATTATGCGTACACCGGATTGGGTATTTATTTGATTGATGGTGAGATCAGGGTGATTGATATTATTAAAGGTTCACCAGGTGAAAAAGCCGGATTCCAGCCGGGTGACATTATTTTCTCTGTTGAAAATAACTACACTAAAAATATCCAGGCATACAAAACTTTGTTCCAAAACGCTATTGGTAAGGTAAAAGTGATCATTTTCCGCGATCAAAAACCATTGGTATTGACCATTAATATTAAAGACATCAGACGCAATCGATAAGCAGTATTCCGTGTTTCGGAATTGCCATGATTTGATTTCACTTAATTTCGCCTTTTAAGCTGAACTATGATAACATTTGAAAGATTTGTGTTGGATAACGGATTGAAAGTATTGGTACATGAAGATCATTCTACCCCAATGGCGGTTGTCAATATTATGTACGACGTAGGGGCAAGAGATGAAAATCCCGATAAAACAGGCTTTGCGCATTTATTTGAACACCTGATGTTCGGAGGTAGTATCAACATTCCTGATTATGATGAACCATTGCAAAGAGCAGGTGGAGAAAACAATGCCTATACCACCAATGATCTCACCAACTATTATTGTCAGATACCTGCGGAAAACATTGAAACCGCTTTCTGGCTGGAAAGTGATCGCATGCTGAGTTTGGCTTTCAGTAAAAAAAGTCTGGAAGTACAGCGTAAAGTAGTCTGCGAAGAATTCAAAGAACATTATTTGAATAAGCCCTACGGTGATGTATGGCATAAAATGCGTGAGCTTGCTTACACAAAACATCCTTATCGCTGGATGACCATCGGAAAAGAATTGAGTCATGTTGAGAACGCACACATCGATGATGTAAAACAATTCTTTTTCAAACATTATCGTCCGGTGAATGCCATTTTGGTCGTGGCCGGACATGTTACTGTTGAACAGGTGAAACGATTGTCTGAAAAATGGTTTGGGGATATACCGATGGGAGATCCATATGTACGAAACCTGCCAAAGGAGCCACCACAAACTGAAAAACGCGTAAAGGAAGTACATGCTGCCGTGCCCTTGGATGCGTTGATCAAGACCTGGCATATGGATGCGCGTTTGGATAAAGGATATTATGTAGCAGATATGATTACTGAGATATTGGGAGGAGGAGGGTCTTCCAGATTGTATCAGCAATTGGTGAAAGAAAAACAGTATTTCTCAAATGTGGATTGTTATCATTTTGGAAGTATCGATTCCGGATTGCTTACTGTGGAAGGTAAATTGGTGAAAGGTGTAAAAATGGAAGATGCAGTAGCTGCGATAGATGATGAGATCCAACAATTAACCACTTCACTTATTGACGAACCGGAATTACAAAAGATCAAGAATAAAACAGAGAGTGTCATCGCATTTGAAGACATGAGCATCATGAGTCGGGCGAATAGTCTAGCCATGTATGAGCTATTGGGTGATGCTTCCATGATGAATACAGAATTACAGAAGTATCAGGATATCACGATAGCAGATATTCGACAGTATAGTCAACAAATATTTCAACCCCACAACAGTAATACGCTGTTGTATTTTGCCAACTGATCATTTAGTTGAATAGTAAAGAAGATATGATAAATAGAACCGTAGCGCCACCGATTACAGATGCAGTAGCTTTTGATCTTCGCCTAAAACCCTGCGATCGTTATACTTTAGATAATCAAGTGCCGGTGTATGCCATCAATGCCGGTGCACAGGAAGTAGTGATGATTGAATGGGTGTTTTATGCAGGAAACTGGTATGAATCAAAAAATATTGTTGCCGGCACCACCAACTTCATGTTGAAGAATGGAACCCAGCAACGCAATGCCTTTTCCATCAATGAGTATTTTGAATTTTATGGTGCGTACCTGAACAGAAGTTGTTACAATGAAACGGCTACAGTAACACTGCATTGTTTGAGTAAACATGTGGCGGAATTATTACCGGTAGTAGCAGAGCTGCTCACCGAAAGTATTTTTCCAGAACAGGAATTGGCAATTTATAAACAGAATCAAAAGCAAAGGCTGGAGGTTAACTTAAAGAAATGCGATTTTGTTTCCAATAGATTGATTGATGAGTATGTCTATGGATTTCATCACCCCTATGGCAAATACACATCCACATTAGATTATGATGCAATTGAGCGAACTGAACTTGAAAAGTTTTTCAATCGGTTTTATCAGCAGGGTACATGTAGGGTATTTGCAGCAGGGAAATTACCAACTGATTTGGATCAGCAACTTAATCGGGTATTTGGGTCATTGCCACTTAATAGTGCCGCTCTACCTGAGATCAACTATTCCTTGAATCCTGCTACAGAAAAAAAATATAGGATTATCAATGACAAAGAAGGTGTACAAGGAGCTATCAGAATTGCACAGCCCTTCTTCAACAGACATCATCCTGATTTTCCGAAAGTGCAGGTACTGAATAATATTTTTGGAGGGTTTTTTGGCTCAAGACTCATGAGTAATATTCGGGAAGACAAAGGATATACCTATGGTATCCATAGTTATTTGCAAAATCATATACACCATAGTGCCTGGATGATTAGTACGGAGGCCGGCAGAGATGTTTGTGAAGCAACAATTACCGAAGTGTACAAAGAAATGGAATTATTGCGACAGGAACCGGTAGAACAAGAGGAATTGGATCTGGTGAAAAACTATATGATCGGTTCATTATTGGGCGATCTCGATGGTCCGTTTCAAATCATCGGTCGCTGGAAAACCTATATCCTGAATGGGTTAGATGAACAATATTTCTATAATAGCATTGATACCATTCGAAAGGTAACAGCAGATGATCTGCAAACCTTAGCACAACAGCATTTGAATCCTGAGAAGTTTTATGAATTGGTGGTGGTTTAAATGGTAGTGTTGCATAGCTGCTGTTAAAATTCTATGTATACATGGACTTCAGAGAAATAAATACTATTTTGTTTCTTCTGAATGCATGAATCATGGGACGATTTTTTACAAAAACCATTGCCAGTACATTGGCAATCTTATTAGCAGCTTATATTTTGAAAGGGATTGATGTGGCAGACCCATTGACCGCCATGATTGTGGCAGTGGTGCTAGGCTTGCTCAATAGTTTTATTAAACCGGTCCTGATTCTGCTGACGATTCCTATTACGGTGATTACACTTGGGTTATTTCTATTCGTCATCAATATCATCATTGTAAACTGGGCGGCGACACTGGTGCCGGGTTTTACAGTGGATGGATGGGTATCTGCTCTATTCTTTAGTTTACTCGTATCATTTGTTACTTCCATCATCGAAGCTATTCTCGGTAAAGGAGGAGAGCAAACTGAAAGCTAAAATACTGCGTTACCTCTTTTTCTCCCGTTCTGCGGTTAAAAAGATTCAACCGCAGACAAGAGAGGCAGAGGATTCACAGCGTGATATTTATAAGGAACTAATCAATGCTTTTACTTTCTCACTGATCAAATCTCTGATCTCATTAAACTCTTTTGGCTCTAGATGTTTCGGATCCGGAATTTGCCAGTCGATGAATTGCTTGGCGGGCATCCATGGGCAAGCATCGCCGCAACCCATGGTTACTACTGCATCAAAGGGAGCAAAAGCTTCTACTTCTTGCAACGATTTGCTGTCGTGTGTACTAAGGTCATAACCCAATTCTTTCATAGCAGCAATGGCTTTGGGGTTTACGATGCCACTGGGTTTGCTACCCGCGCTATAAGCTTCTACATGTGAACCGCCATGAATAATGGCAAAAGCCTGACTCATTTGACTACGGTTACTGTTTTCTACACAAACAAATAGGAGTTTCTTTTTTTCAGACATAGATCTTGAATTGAATTATGAACAACATCCCGGAGCGCAGCATGCTGCTGCTTCTTCGGTCAATGGTTTTTCTGCGTATACTGTTATGCTGTAAATACCGGCATTGCTGTTTCTGAATGATTGAATTTCTTCAGCAGAAAAATAATTACGAAGAATATCATCCGGTAATAAAATGCTTTTTTCTTTTTGTACGGTAATGTTTTTGAAACCGGTAGCCTGAATCAGTTCAAGGTATACTTCTTTCTGAATAGCCCCAGATACACAACCGGCATACATTTCTGCAGCTTCTCTCAGTTTAGCAGGTAATTCTCCTTCTAATACAATATCAGAAATACTGAAATGTCCACCGGGTTTTAAAACACGGTATACTTCTTTCAATACATTGAATTTATTGGGAACCAGATTCAATACACAATTGCTCACTACAACATCAGCAACATTGGCGGATACCGGCATTTGCTCAATATCTCCAAAGCGAAATTCAACATTGTTGAATCCGAGTTTCTCGGCATTGGCTCTTGCTTTGTCGATCATGCGCTCTGTAAAATCAATACCAATTACTTTACCATTCTCACCGGTAATAGCACGTGCTACAAAACAATCATTGCCTGCGCCACTTCCCAAATCAATGACGGTATCACCCTTTTTGATTTTAGCGAATTCGGTTGGCAAGCCACAACCCAATCCTAAATCAGCATCCGGATTGTACCCTTGCAAACGTGTGTAATCGTCTGCCATAATATTGTATACTTCGGTGCTGCAGCCACCTGCACCACAGCAGGAAGCAGCATTGTTCTCGCGCGACTGGTCAGCTATTTCACCATATTTTTCTTTTACCAGTGCTTTTAATGCGGTTTCTGTTTGCATGTTCTTTGTTTTATTGTTATGAATAGCTGTTCGTGGTCACTATTGTATGCGATCGATCACTCGCACACAGTGATGACAACTAACAGCAGGATTTCGTATGCTGATCTTTTAGTTTATGGAACAGTCCGGTAAACTCTGCATTGAATTTCTCAAATGCTTTCCAGTTGATGCAATAGCAACTGCGTGGACCATCAACAGATCCATCAATGAGTCCGGCTTCTTTCAATTCTTTTAAATGTTGTGAAACGGTAGACTGGGCCAATGGTAATACTTCAACGATCTCACCACAAATACATTCATTCTTTTGTGCCAGCACTTTGAGTATGGCTATGCGTGCAGGATGTGCAATGGCTTTTGCAAAAGCTGCCAGGTCTTGTTCTTTCTTTGAAAATGCTTCTGTTTTAGGTGTTGCCATTTTATTATCGTTTTTATACGATAATACAAAATAAAGGGTTTTTCCCATTCATCGTACAAAAACGATAAATTATTTTTTAAAGCTAGAATTGTATATAAACTGGGTTACTACTGTTCAGCCGGTATCCAGTTCAATGGAAAGGAGTGGAATGGTGGTACTATAACCGGTATGCCCATTTCAATTATTATAAAAAAAGTGTATTTTTATAAGTGAAATCAGGATCAAAATGCGAAAAGAAAAACTTCTTATTATCTTTTTTATTTTAGGCTTTTTATTATCTATGAGTGGAGCTATCATGAAAATTATGCATTTTGATGAGTCTCCCTTGATTTTAATGGGGGGCCTTATTTCAATAGCAGCTTTTATTTTTATGAGCTTAAGTGAAATTCTACCCTCAGATCGTATCGGCGGAAATGAAAAATTCATGTGGGTAATAGGCTTTCTTTTCATGAACATTTTAGCTGGTATTTTATATTTCATCTATAGAAGAAAACGTATCATTACCCCAACAGATAAATGATAAAAGAGATCTGTATTTTGTAAAATTGCAAGTATTCTTGATGTTATTTTTTGAATGTACTTCAAGAAGTTACTTGTTAAGGAAGCAATATTTTAGTATAAGATTTTTTCTTTTCTGAGAAACTTCTCCAGTAGCTTTTCAGATAGTTGGTTTGGCTTTCCATACCAAACAATATTATTTTCATCATCAATCAAAACTGTTCTGGGTAGAACCATGGTGCCTTTGTATTCAATATGTAAGCTTCTGTGTGTACTTTTTGTTTGATCACTCACAACAACAGATTCAAATTTCACTTTCTCAAGAGTTTTAAAAGTTACTTCTGGTGGCTCATAAGTAACGGAAATGAAAACTAGATTTCTGTTCGTGAATTTATTTTGTAATCTATTGAGATGTGGAACGGCTCTAAGACAAGGTTTACACCATGTTGCCCAAAATTCAACCACTTTGAATGTATGATTGAAGTTTGTATTGGCCGGCTTGTTTAAAAGATAATCGGTTATTGTTAGTTCTTTTATTTTGGTGCCGATCATTTCAGATTGCTTTTTTGTCAAATCGAATTGAGCAAACAAAATGATTGGAAACAATAAGGTCAATATCAAAAAGACTTTTCTCATATCATTGATTATCGAATATCAATTTACTAAAAAGAGGACTTTTTAATAGCGTACTACTATTATCCTATAATAGCCCATGCCCATATTTTCTCTTCAGTGGGTTCAATACCACTTCTCAGGTATCGAATCACCTAAAGGGAGTAGATAAGGAGAGGAATTTGAAATCTATTGAATTAGTGGTAAAAGTTATATGCTTGATTTGGGATGTGATTAAAATGTTCATTTAGAATAATTTTAATTGGTATTTAGGTTTGAGCGTAATACTTTTATCATGTAATCAACGGTTACATAAAAGAAAAACCCATCTATTTGGAGTAGATGGGTGTCGATGGGGAACACATTGCAGTGTTGTAGCATTATATCAGAATGGTTACTCACTTAGCACCAGTCCTCGCCGCTTTTTTACATTCAGCTATCCTTTGGTTAGAAGGCTGATGCAAATTAAATCATTAACGCCTATTATGTGAAAATAATAGGCGTTTTGTATTAACAGTTGTTGATAAGACACCCATTTTTTGTGCTAACTACAACACTATATTTGCGACCGCAAAAAATAGGATTTATTTCTTCTTTTTAATCGGCGTATTCATAGCCAGTTTAAGTAGTTCATCAGCAGTCATATTAACCTTTAGTGGCTTTTCCTCTTTGAGGGCTTTCTTAGTCATGGCAGGGGGCTTGCCATTGATGGGCTTATTGTTTTTGTTGGGCATGGAACTAAGTTAGCGAAACTTAGCTTTTCTTAGTCAATTTAACCCATGTTAACCTTCTTTCCATATTTTGAAGGGATAAGGTAAAGCGGTCTGCATCTTTCATTTTACGGGTATTGTATCGGTAAGAACATTCATTACAATATGCTTGTAAATGCTTGAAGCTGATTTGATGCCACGTACCATGAATAGCCCTTTTCATTACTCCCCAAAAGTTTTCTACTCCGTTAGTATGTACATCATTTCTAACCCATTCTTTTTTAGCATGAAATACGGCTGCGTGTTGGTATTGTTCTAAGCCTGTACGATATATAAACGCTTCATCTGTCATTATCCTACTGCCTTCCATTACGTTATTATAAATAGCTTGTTTTATTGGGGCTGCTTTACGGTCATCAAATGCAAACACTCTTATATCTCCATCACGTTCTTTTATTCCTACTACTGCTCCCTTATTAGTGTATGGGCTTTTCTGTGCGTACTCTACTTGCTCTGGGCTTAATCCTTTATAGTCGGACTTGTATTTACGGCTCATGTATGTTTCATCTACTTCGACAGCACCCTGTAACATTTCATTACTTACATTCTTCATCATTTCTCTAATCCTGTGGATCATAAACCACGCAGTACGTTGTGTAACCCCTAAATCTCTCCCTAATTGATGTGAACTAATTCCTTTCTTATGTGCAGTAACAACATACACAGCATTTAACCATTTAGTTAAGGGTATGCGTGAACTCTCAAATATGGTTCCCACTGTTACGCTATATTTTTTACCGCATACGTCCTGACTTGCTCCACATTTAAACCTCTTGCCATTCTCTATTAAATACGTTTTATCACTATACCCACAATAAGGACATACAGGACATCCACCCCAACGCTGCTCAATCAAATAATCCCTACAATCTTTCTCCGTAGGCATTGACTGTAATAATTCATGAAGATTTTTAAACATATAAGTTATTTTTTTGTAGCTTGTTTCAAAGCAAATTTTATGGGTATAATAAAAACACCAATAGATTTTAAAGAAGAAAATGTTGCAGTCAGAATAAGTCGTTTCAATGAAACAATTATTGAAAGCAGAATAAAAGAATTAGATAGTTCGGATAACTTGTTTGTGCTTGTATATTTTGGAAACACAAAAAATACAGAGCAATTAACCGAAAACCGATTGATAACCGACTTCATGATTGTAGTGAGGGATGGGAAAACAGATGAAGCCATCATATTTGCTACAATCACAGCCGTATTATACAAGGATGAAATAATAAACGAGCCTAATGACTTATGGATATTAGTAAACAAGTGTTTTAATCTGCTAAGTGATGCAGTAAAGGAACTTGAATTAAAGGATATGAATGGTAGTGTATTAGTCATGCCACAATTTTTACTTGCTCCTGACCAATTTAAAGGATTCGTTTACCACAACTGATACAACCTTACCATCTGCTATTTCAACCTCGCAAAATAGTTGAGCATTATTTATAAAGGCTTCTGCTTCTTTCAAATCCTCTAACTCTTTATCACTCAATCCTTCTCCCTTTATATGATTTGTTGCCACTTCTCACGAAATAATACCATTCATCCTTTTGACTCGACAATGTTCTTTTATAAAACGCTGTAAATCAATATTTTATATTAAGCCTATTATTAAGCTCTGCCCATTACCTAAAAAAACTTGGTACTATGTGTTGCATAGTACCAAAAGTTTCCCCATCTTTGTGTTATGAAAGAAGGGAATCAGGGAACACCCGGAAGAACTTCAGAAAAGAAAAAATTAAAAACACTTATAAATATTAAGTCATGAAAACGCAAAACACAAACTTCTTACAACAACTGGGACAGGAACACCTGAATAACTTGGTACAAGAAGTAAAAGAAACCGTTGCTACGAATGTGAACCTTCAGAACAACAAAACAGTTTTCGGTGCCGTTGATTACTACAAGTTACAGCGCAGCCGCAGAAACAGAATTGTTAGAAGACACTTGGTTGCTTAATCAAAATTTGAATCTTTTTTAATAACGATTGTTCCATTCCCCCCGAAAGGTTTAGGAACAAACAAAAACTCCGGCTATGGATATTCAGAACACACAAAGTCAGATGCGAAAGGGTGTATTGGAGTTTTGCATTTTATCCATCATCAGGCAGGGTGAGGTTTACCCCAGTGATATCGTGGACCGAATGAAAGCTGCCAACCTGCACATTCTGGAGGGTACATTATACCCCCTTCTGACACGTTTAAAAAATTCCGGCTTACTGACCTACCGTTGGGTGGAAAGTAACAGTGGACCGCCCAGAAAATATTTCGTGATGACCGATAAAGGTTTAGAGTTCTACAATGAACTGGAAAGAACCTGGCAGGAACTGGCTGATGCAGTACACGCACTGACCATCTCCCAAACTGAAACGGCCTCCGAAAAAAATCCAACCCAACCTTAACCAACAAAACTGAACAGAAAATGAAAAAGGTAATCAATATAAACTTTCAGGGCAGGGTAATTCCCATTGAGGAGTCTGCTTATGACATGCTGAAGCAGTATGTAGAAAGTTTGCGCAAATTCTTTGCCAACGAGGAGGGTCGTGATGAGATCATCAATGATATTGAAGGTCGTATAGCCGAACTGTTTGGCGATAGCCTGAAAAAGGGTGCTACCTGCATTACCGATGATACCGTAAACGAAATCATCAAAAGCATGGGTAGACCTGAAGACTTTGAAGGCGAAGAAGGAAATGTACACGCTCAATTGGGCGGTGAAGGTGGACAGTCTGCCAATAGCGGTAGCACTGCTTCTACTGAAGCTTCTCCCAGAGGCAGATTGTATCGCGATGACAATGAAAAAATATTAGGTGGTGTCTGCGGGGGCTTGGCTAACTACCTCCGCATCGATCCAACCATTGTACGTCTGGTATTTGCACTCATTACTTTTATGGGCGGCTCAGGTATCTTGTTGTACATCTTATTATGGATCATTCTTCCGTCAAAGCCTTTAGACAATATCGTTTCTACCAAACGTTTGTACCGTAATCCGGAAGAAAAAGTAATTGCCGGTGTAGCCAGTGGTATTGCTTCTTATTTTGATATCGCTGTTTGGGTTCCAAGATTAATCTTTGCTTTCCCATTGGTAATCGGTATCATCAGCTCGATTTTCAGAGGTGTATTCTGGATGGATGATGACTTCTTCCCCGGTATCGTATTCGGCTCATTCGGTGGAACCTTATTTGTAGTGTACGCTGTATTGTGGGCGGTGATTCCGGAAGCCAAAAGTGCTTCAGAAAAATTGGAAATGCGTGGTGAGAAAGTAGATCTTAACACTATTAAGAATACGATTCAAGAAGATTTGGAAGGATTTAAAAGTCGCGCCGAAAAATGGGGCGGCGAATTCAAAGATAAAGCAACCCAGTTCGGACAAGAATTTGGTCAGACTGTAGGACAAAAAAGTCAGCAGTTTAATGCAGAAACAGGATCAGCATTGAAAAGAGGTGGTAGAAGATTAGGTGGTATCATTGCCATCTTATTCAAAGCATTCTTTTTATTCATCGCAGGTATATTGGCTTTCGCATTACTAGTTACTGTTTTAGCCTTGATGTTTGCAGGGGTTGGTGTATTCCCACTGAAGAATTTCTTCTTGGAAGGTTTCGGACAAAACTTCCTGGCATGGGCAACACTCTTATTATTCCTGGGTGTTCCGGTAGTAGCATTCATAACTTGGTTGATCCGTCGTATCATGGGTGTAAAATCCGGTAACCGTTATCTCGGATTTACTTTCGGTGGTTTATGGTTTATTGGCTTGATCTGCGGTGGTATCCTTGTCTACTCAATTGCTACCAATTTCGATGCAAGAGCTAGAGAAAAAGAGGAATTCAGTATTCAGCAGCCTTCTACCGGTAAACTCATTATCCGAGTGCCTGATACCAAAGTGAAAGTGTATGGTCGTTGGTTTAAAATGGATGGTATTGTGAGTATGAATGATGATAGTCTTTTCTTGAATAATGTAAGAGTACGTATCGTAAAAAGTCAGGATTCTGCTTATCATATCTCTGCTTTCAAATACAGCAGTGGTAAGGATGAAGGAACTGCATTGAGTAATATCAAAGAGATCTCTTATGGTATCAATCAATCTGATAGTACTATCTCACTAGATCGTGGCTTCTCTTTGAAAAAAGGAACTCGCTTCCGTAACCAGGGTGTTCAGGTAATAATTCAAGTTCCTGTTGGAAAAAGAATCCTCATCGAAAGAAATGTTTCTAGAAGATTGAATTGGTTCAGCCTAGGTTCTAACAATGATTGGGAGTGGGAAGAAGAGTGGAATAATGATTATGAAAGCTGGAGTTCTGATGTGGAATATATCATGACACCGGGCGGATTAGAAAGAGTACATAAAGAAGAGAATCGTGATAATGATAGAACTTATGGTGTAGAAGATAAATCGAAAACAATCGAACAATACAAGAAGAGCAAAGAAGAACTGCAGAAAGAATATGAGCGTAAGCAAAAAGAGGCAGAAGAACTGAAAAAAGAATTAGAAAAGCCTATTGATACCACACGCTATCGTTACAAAAAAGAAACAGTGCAAAATAGTACTGAAGTAAAAAATGTAACAGAAAACAAGTCAGAACAGCTGTTGCCAATTGAGGCATCTCGCTTACTGATGATGCAAATGGTATACTAAAGACGGTTGAAGTTGGGAAAATAAGAACCTCGTCTTGTTCTCATGATGAGGTTCTTCCCTTCTCTTTAAAATCCGCTTAACCCTTAAAACTTCCGGCATGAAAATGAAATATGTAGTAGCCATCTGCCTTTTTATCATGTTGCTTTCAGGTTGTATCCGTTACGAAACAGACAGGGTAAGACACGGCAGGGTTTCAATTACGGTGAAAGAATCAGATCACCAATTAAGAGTTGATGCCAAATTCAAACGCTCTCAAACAGATCAAGTTGCTCGTATCATCAAAGAAGAACTGGATCGCAATGCTTCTGATGAAAATATGCATGCCACCACATTCACCATTCGTGACGACGATAAATTATTCGTGAGACTTCGAAAAGGGCGTCTTAAAATTCGATTGGATAAGGATGAAAATGATGAAGTCACTTATAATCGCGTAAAAAGATTGGCAGATCAGATCAAGATTGTTATAGCTTCAGATCAGGCTCGGCGCTAATTTTCCCACTGCACATAGATGATTTCCCCACTTGCAACCGCAAATTAACCGATGGTTAATGAGGTATGGCATACGTATGCCATTCATTAAGTCCATCACAACATCATCTTTATGAAACGAACCCTTTTGAGGTCCATCTTTGTGATCATAGTACTACTTGCCATTGTTTATCTGATGGCCTGGAAGTCTCCCCAATATTATATTCCAACAACATCTTACCATACAACTGACTCCATCGTTCCTTTTGAAAAATATACAGGTGAACATGAGCGGCCTTTTATCATCAAACAAAAAAGAGCGTTGATCTTTGGTGCCACACATACAAAAGACCCCAATGATCCACAAATACCACAGATGGAAGAGTTGTGGGGAGAGTTTCATCCCACCATTGCCTTGGTTGAAGGTAGATTGGGATTGCTCCTGCCCCTATTCATGAATCCGGTAAAAGAATTGGGCGAAGGTGGATGGGTAAAAGCGCTGGCACATAAAGACGGGGTAAAGATTATGAACTGGGATCTGTCTAAAGAAGCATTGGCAGATTCATTACAACAGTATTTTACCAAAGAACAAATTGCATTACACCAAATACTAAATCCTTATTTCGGTAATCTACGTTTTGGCAAACCGGCATCTCCTGAAAACTTTATCAAGGAATACTTGAAACGTGCCTCTTTTGTAGGACTACAAGACAGTATCCGTTCGGTGGAAGATGTAGATCGTTTATGGAAAAAATATTTCCCTGCCGGACCTGATTGGCGCGATACCTCAGATGAATTCCCTTTACCCGGATATCTTGCTTCCTTCATGGCAACTTCCAATGACATTCGCAACAGACAATTGGTGACGATCGTTAAGGAGCTGACTGAAAAAGGAGAGCGTGTGTTTTTGATTTGTGGGTCTAGTCATGCTTACTGTGTAGCGCCGGCATTCCGGCAATAGGGAAGAATTTCTTGATGATGGAAAACCGGATTGCCCTGTTATAAAGGCTTTATAAAGTCTTGACAGCAGGGCAGTTCTATGATTGCTAAAACAAATATATTTCCCATCTTCCTTTCTCTTATTTTTGCGCCACTATAAAGTACAGATATGAAAAATACACCCTTCACACAAAAACACATCGCGCTCGGTGCTAAAATGGCCGAGTTTGCAGGTTACAATATGCCCATCAGTTATTCAGGTATCAACGATGAGCATGCAACCGTTCGTAATAATGCCGGTGTTTTTGATGTAAGTCATATGGGTGAATTCATCCTGAAAGGTGATAAAGCACTGGATTTGATTCAACGTGTTACTTCTAATGATGCTTCAAAACTCAGTAATGGGAAAGCGCAATACAGCTGTTTACCCAATGAACAAGGAGGTATTGTAGATGATCTGATTGTATACTGCATTGAAGAAAATAAAGTGTACATGCTGGTAGTGAATGCGTCGAATATTGAAAAAGATTGGAACTGGATCAGTAAGTTTAATACAGAGAATGTAGAAATGCATAATATCAGCGATAAGACTTGTCTGCTAGCTATTCAAGGTCCCAATGCTACCAAGATTTTACAGCCACTCACTGATATGGATATTATGAATCTGAAATACTACACCTTCGCAAAAGGGAAATTTGCAGGTGTAGACAATGTACTGGTAAGTGCCACAGGATATACAGGAGCCGGAGGTGTTGAAATTTATTTTGAAGATGTAGATGGCGCGGCAGATAAAATTTGGGATGCCATTTTTGCTGCGGGTGGTCCACAAGGAATGAAACCTATAGGTTTGGGGGCAAGAGATACACTTCGTTTGGAAATGGGTTATTGTTTATATGGTAATGATATTGATGATACTACTTCTCCGTTAGAAGGAGGCTTGGGTTGGATCACCAAGTTCACCAAAGATTTTACGGCAAGACCTATTCTGGAAAAACAAAAGGCAGAAGGTGTAACCCGTAAACTGGTTGGTTTTGAAATGATGGAAAGAGGTATTCCTCGACATGATTATCTGATCAAAGATGCAGCAGGAAATACCATTGGAAAAGTGACTTCCGGAACACAGGCGCCTTCTTTAAATAAGGCAGTAGGTTTAGGTTATGTAAACACTGCTTTTACAGCAGTAGATACTGAAATCTTTATTGAAATTCGTAATACGCCGGTGAAAGCGAAAATTGTAAAATTTCCTTTTGCTTAAAAATATAAGTTGATGTCATGAAGCCGTAACAATTCATTGTTATGGCTTTTTTATCCGGATATGGCATCATGATGACAATGGTTTTATGATTTGTATGTAGTTTTAAAAATGTTTTGTCCAAAAGCGACATATGTATTACTCTATTTGTTGATGGGTATTTCTTGTAAACCCAGACAGCATACGGCGCCTTCTATGCCGGATATCGGTTCTTTGGGAAATGAAGTAGGACATGCCATTGTCATTCCGTCCACATTACATGGACTTGCTACAGCAAGTGGTGAGAAATATGATTCCACACGTTATACCGGTGCACATAAAACCTTACCCTTTGGTACAAAAGTATTGGTAACGCATACACTCAATGGTAAAACCGTAACCGTAAAAATCATTGATCGTGGTTTGGCGGGAAGCGGACAAGTAATTGCGCTGAGTAAAGCAGCTGCGCTAAAATTAGATACAACCAAAGTGATCTCAATGCCTGTCAGGATTCACTATCAGGAATAGCCGTTGCCGCATCTTTCATAATCGAAACTTTACAAATTTGTAATTCCTGTTCTGATACTATATGATATGCATGGTCGTAACAGCAATAATAAGTTGTTCCTTCTTTGCTAATAGCGGTATGTGTAAAATAATTAAAATGAAATCCGCGGTGATACAATAATGCTCTTGGAACCTTTTCTGTTTCTTTGGTCTTATTTACACAAGAAGCCAGAATACGTCTGTTTTGCAACAACAAGTGATTGACACTTTTTACAAAGCCCTTTTCATCTATGTATTTCTTGTTGTTAAACACGCTTCTGCAATGATCATCGCAAAATTTTTTATCAATTCTGCCACGTAAAGGATGTCCACAGGTCAGGCAATGTTTTGTATTGACAGACATAAGCATCGGTTTATGTTATGAAAATACCTGCAATGGAGGAGGATATTCATTTCATGGATAAAAACAGGTATTTGTACAAGCCATAAAACTGTATTTATACCTAAAAGCACTTCATAATCGACTGACACTTTAACTCATGCAAAGCGCGTGAAAAATAAGCGATTATAAACGGAAATAAGCGGATAAATTCCGACTACAAGATGCGATCAGTCAGATATTCGTTTTGAAATCATGCAAAGCTTTTTTCATCAAAACATCTGATATGAATATGATCAAAAACAAGGTACAGCTGATCGGTCATTTGGGTCAGACACCTGAAATTAAAAAGTTTGAAGGCGGTAAAAAATTGGCCAGTATGAGTTTGGCTACCAAGGAAAATTATAAAGATGCCAGTGGAGAGAAAGTAACCGATACCCAATGGCATCAGGTAGTAGCATGGGGTAAGATGGCAGACTTTGCCGAAAAATACCTCGTGAAAGGAATTCAAGTGGCGGTAGATGGAAAACTGGTGAATCGACAGTATGTTGACAAAACAGGTGTGAAACGATCTGTCACAGAAATTCATGTACATGAGCTACTGATTATTACCCCCAAAAAGTAGTAGCCTTTCTTTCTGAGCGGCCGGCTTTTCTAGGCTGGCCTTTTTCTAGGCAGGGCTTTTCCTGCTTCAACTGCTTCTGTTTGAGTGTATATTTGCAGTCTTATGAGCATGAAACCGACATTGTATACCATTCTTTCTCCTCGACTACTGGATATATATGACGTATCAGACAGTATTGTTGTGATCATTGATGTTTTTCGTGCTACTTCTACCATTGCTACTGCATTGTACAATGGAGCGAAAAGAGTGATTCCGGTAGATGCAGTGGATAAATGTATTGCCATCGGAAAGGAGACAGGCGGTATTACGGCCGGTGAAAGAGACGGTAAAGTGATTCCAGGTTTAGCGCATGGTAATTCGCCGGCGGAATATCCTCGCTCGTTTATTGAGGGACAAACACTGGTACTCACAACCACCAATGGTACCAAATTACTCCACATGGCTTTGAATAGTGGTGCATCAGAAGTGATCACAGGTTCATTTCCTAATATTTCAGCTGTTTGCGATTACCTCATCGCACAACAAAAGAATGTGATCTTGGGTTGTTCAGCTTGGAAAGACCGTTTTAATTTGGAAGATGCCATGTTTGCCGGTGCAGTCATTCACAGGGTACAGGATCATTTCACTATTCACTGCGATAGCAGTCTCATGGCTTCAGACATGTACGGTCTTCACCAACACGATATGCAACAATTCATTCGCAGAACTACACACTGGCACAGACTCGCTTCCTACGGACTGGAAAAAGACCTGGAATACTGCGTAACTCCCGACATTGCCAATGTCCTTCCTATTTATAGGAATGGAGATTTGGTTTGTGGGTAGTTAGTCCATGGTCGATAGTCCATTGTCCATGGTAAAACCATATTTTTAGCAGTTTTAATAATCAATGTTTCCTACCATGGTCTATTGGCTATCGACCATGGACTACAGACCAACCTTAACAAACATTTCATCCACATTCCTCCTATTTCTTTTCATTTACTGGATTGCTTTCCTTTACTTTTGCAAATTGCCCTTTTCGGAGCGGCATTCATTGCTAAACAGGTACACAGGATGTAGTCATGCCTAATGCAGCTCTTCTGTTTACACTAATTGTTGATTGATTGTATGGCACTTCCATATTTGGTTAAACATATCTATAATAGCGGAACAGAAGAAGTTATCCGCAGGGGTAAAAAAATTCACGCACTCGGAAATGTAGAGTTGATAGAATATGATGAACTCATGGCCAACATCGTTTTTCGTGTGAAAGATGATGGGTATGCAACTTTTTATAAAGTACATATCAATCAATTCAAGGATCCCAAAACACTTTCACTGCGCTGCAGTTGTCCATACAATCTATCTGAAGTTTGTAGGCATAAAGCAGGTGCATTGTTTCATCTGCAAGATCTCTTAGATCGTAATCAGTTGGGTGAAAAAGAAACCAGCTATGATCAAAAACATACGGTGGTAAAAATGAAGCAGCTCGATCTTAAACTGATCAAGATGCTTTCTTCACAAGAGAGTTTTGAAAAAGCCGAAAATTATTTACGTAGTAATCGTTCCAATATTCTTGAAGCCAAAGATGAGCGTGTACTTGCTGATCTTGAGTATGAAGGCGAATCGTTTCGCATTCTTCTTCAAAAAAATGAAGAAAGAAATTTTGATACCAGTTGCACCTGTTCTTCTGATAGGGAACATCCACTCTGTATACATAAAGACATCGTCTTATTACAATTACTGCATAATTATGGTCCGGGTTATTTCGATTCGATTCGTAATTGGGACAAAGAGAAGAATAAATTATTGGCCCTGTATGGGTATTCACTCAATGATGACCTGAAAGGAAAATTTGAATTCACGTATACGGATGGAAAACCTTTTTTAAGGGTATTGGATACCAGTATTAAAAGAGTTGCCTTGAATCCAAGTACGGAATTAAAACCCAAAAGAGAGGAAGAACAAACTGTAGCTACAACTGCTATTATGCAGGAATCTGAAGAAGCTGAGAAAGAGTTACTGAAACTAGGACTCGTACTCACTTTCAATGAACAACAATATCCTTATGTTCAATTCGAAGGAGTGCAGGGAGAAGCAGATGAAGAAAAAACAAAGTACACGGGGAAAGTGGCTAAACTGGATCTCAGTCGTTTTATCAATACAGAAGTTTTTGATGAAGATGATAAAGGTTTATTACAACAGCTTCGCAAGTTGATGCCTTCAGAAGTGAGTCGTTATTTAGACCGTAACTCTCCGTTTAGTGGTATCTGGGAAAACATCATACAGCAACATGATGATGAGCTTCCTGAAGAAACCCGTCATTTGATCAATGAATACCTGCATCCTAAAGTAAAAAAATTATTTACTGAGCTTAGTAGCAGTCATTTTGTTTTCTGTTTACCTGAAAAGAAACCATTCACTACTGCCAATCTCTTAAAAGCAGAGTTGATCACTCACTTTATTAGTCCGGAATTTGAAGTCACGTACCAGAAAGGGAAATATGAAGTAGACTGTCGGGTGAAATTACCATTGGCAGATTTAAATATTTCAGAAAATGAAAGTAGCTCGGCGCTTTTGTTTCAATACCACCAACAGTTTTTTACTTGGAAAAGAACAGAAGACATATTGATACTGGAGAAATTCCTTCCTTCAGGAAAAATTATTATCCCGGCAGAAGATTGGTCGGCACAACTGCAACAATTTATATTGCCTCTGTCCAAAGAATACAATGTTCATTTCGGAAATGTGCAGAAAGAAGAAGTGAAAGATGTAAAGCCGGAAGTAAAAGTATTACTGAAAGAAAAAGGAGAATATTTATTATTCCAGCCCATATTCAATTATCGGGGTTATGATGTACGTACTTCAGATAAAGAAAAGATCATCATGCCTGTGGCTGATAAAATATTGGTCATTCAGCGAAACTTGGAAGCGGAAAAAGAGTTTGTTCAAAAGATAGAATCGCTGCACTCTCATTTTATCAGACCTGCTGAAGGAGATGTATTGGCTTTGAAAGGCGCAGAGGTATTGCGTAATAACTGGTTCTTCCTTTTTGTAGATGCAGTCAAAGAAATGAATATTCCGGTATATGGATTTGAAGCGTTGAAAAACTTTAGATTCAATACTGCGAAACCTTCTACCAAAATCTATATCAGTAGCAATACCGATTGGTTTGATGCTAAGATCGAAATTAATTTCGGTGATCAGAAAGTGACGGTAGATGAAGTGAAAAAAGCATTGAGCAATAAACAGCAATTTGTACAATTGGGAGATGGTACATTAGGGATCTTACCTGAAGAATGGATTAAAAAATATTCATTGTTATTTAGGGTAGGAGAAGGAAAGTCGGGTTCCATGAAGCTCAGTAAATACCATTTCAGTGTGGTAGAAGAATTGTACATGCAGCGTGATGAGGAAGAATTGTTTTTTCAGTTGGAAGAAAAATATGATCGACTCAAAGAAAATCATTCCATCAAAGAGATTCCGGCACCTGCGCATCTTCGAAGCATATTACGACCTTATCAGGAAAGTGGTTTCCAATGGCTGAATTACCTGCGTGAAGTTCAGTGGGGCGGTATTCTGGCCGATGATATGGGTTTGGGTAAAACCATTCAGGCATTGAGTTTTCTGCATCATCTCAAAGAAGAAAATGGATCCTTGAAAGCATTGGTGGTTTGTCCAACAACACTGATGTTCAACTGGCAGAATGAAATCGGAAAGTTTACACCTACGATTAAGTTCTATGTTCACCATGGTGCACAGAGAACACGTGATAGTCTTGCCGCTACAGATGCGGATGTAATCATTACTACTTATGGTACTTTGCGAAGTGATATCAAACAATTTGTAGAAGTAGCATTTGATTATGTAGTGTTGGATGAAAGTCAGGCCATTAAAAATCCTTCTAGCAAAGTCACAAAAGCAGCGAGTCTTATCAAAGCTAAAAACAGACTTTGTCTAAGTGGTACACCCCTTCAGAACAATACATTTGATATTTATGCACAAATGAATTTCTTGAATCCGGGGATGTTAGGAAGTGTAGAGTTTTTCAAACAAGAATTTTCAATTCCCATTGATAAGTTTGGTGAAAAAGAACAAAAAGAACATTTACGTAAACTATTGTTCCCATTCATTCTTAGAAGAACCAAAGAGCAGGTTGCCAAAGATCTTCCTGAAAAACAAGAGATGGTGCTATTCTGTGAAATGGGTGATGAACAGCGTCGTATCTATGATGCATTCAGGAATGATTATCGTGATAAAATTTTGGGAGTAGTAGATAATCAAGGAATACAAAAATCGCAACTCACCATTTTACAAGGTCTGATGAAACTTAGACAGATCTGTGATAGTCCGGCCATCATTAAAGATGAAGAAAAATTCCCCAATGTATCTGTCAAGTTGGAAGAGTTAGGTCGTGAGATCACCGAAAATATCGGTAATCATAAAGCATTGATATTCTCACAATTCCTCGGTATGCTTGCTTTGATCAAAGAAAAGATGAAGGAATTGGGGGTTGATTATGAATATTTTGATGGAAGCAGTACAGTGAATGAACGTGAGAGAGCCATCCAACGTTTTCAAAACGATGATTCATGTCGCGTATTTCTTATTTCATTGAAAGCGGGAGGCGTAGGTTTGAATTTAACCGCTGCTGATTACGTGTATATTGTAGATCCATGGTGGAATCCTGCAGTAGAGCAACAGGCGATCGACAGAACACACCGTATTGGTCAGACCAAAAATATATTTGCTTACAGAATGATCTGTACAGATACAGTGGAGGATAAAATACTCAAATTACAAGACCGTAAAAGAAGTTTAGCTCGTGAATTGATTACAGATGATGAAGGCTTTGTGAAGAACCTGACACGCGAGGACGTGGAGTACTTATTCAGTTAAGAATTGTTAGTCAGACGATTATGTGTAGTTTATTGATGACTGCTAATTGATTAAGCGACCTATCCGCGTATGTCTTTCACCGATTTTAACAAGAAGCGTCCCAACCATCCTGCTAGCTTTCCATTAATCTTTTTGCTTATTAGTCAGTCTAATACCAAAGCATAGCTTCGTATACTATAATAAACTTGAGCATGACCAAAATTCTAACTGCTATCACCTGTTTGTTCTTTGCATATACCGTGAAGGCTCAAACCAGTGCAACCTTAAAGGGTAAACTGGTAGATACGGTGGGGAAGCAATCACTAAAAGATGCATCTATCTCTATTCTGGATGCAAAAGATTCTACATTGGATGTTTTTGGACTAACCAAAGCAGATGGTAGTTTTTTGATCAGCAATATCACATTTGGTGAAATGATCGTTGATATCAAGTTTCAGGGTTATGAACCATTTTCTAAAAAGATTTCGTTTTCCAAGACCAATAGTATGGTCGATCTTGGAAATATCTATATGACTGTTGCAGCCAATGATTTGGGTAATGTTACCGTTACACAATCTGCGGTAAGAATGAAAAATGATACGGTGGAATTCAGTGCTTCAGCATTTAAGACCAAGCCGAACGCTGTTGCAGAAGACTTACTCAAGAAAGTACCAGGTATTCAGGTTGATAAAAGTGGTAATATCACTGCACAAGGAGAGCAGGTACAAAGAATATTAGTAGATGGAAAAAGATTCTTTGGTGATGATCCCAGAATGGCTACCCGTAATCTTCCTCCGGATGTTATTGATAAAATTCAGGTATTTGACCAAGCCAGTGATCAAAGTGCTTTTACCGGTTTTGATGATGGTAATCGTGTGAAAACCATCAATATCACCACACGAAAAGACAGGCGTAAAGGATATTTTGGTCGAGGAACACTCGGTTTTGGTGCCAATGCGGATGAAGGTTTGTATGATAACAGTTTTAGTTTGAGTCGCTTTAATGGTGATCGACAAATTACTTTCACCGGACAAGCCAATAATGTCAATAAACAGAATTTCTCCGTACAGGATATGTTAGGCTCTTTAGGTGGGGGCAATTTTGGCGGTGGCGGCGGAGGTGGTGGACGTGGTGGTGTTCAGGCATTTACTGGAAGTGGTGGAGCAGGTGGATTGGTTAACACATGGGCTGGAGGTATCAACTATAGAGATACTTGGAGTCCAAAGACACAATTCTCAGGAAGTTATTTCTATAATGATCAGAAAACATATCGTGATCAGAATAGCTTGGTGCAGAACTTAATTCCGGGTGCTCCTGATTCATCTATTTTCAATAACCAAACGAACTCTTCTAAAACGTATAATAATAATCATAGGATCAATTTTAATATTGAACACCAATTTGATTCTTCCAATTCTTTGATTATTAGACCCAATATCAGTTTTCAGGATACTTGGTCTCAAACCTTACAACAGACATCTTCAACTAGGGGTAAATTCACGGCATTGAATAGCTCTGATGCAAGATCTATTCGCGAGAACAATGGATACAATGGTAGTGTTGAAGCTACTTTCCGTCATCGTTTTCCAAAAAGAGGTCGAACTTATTCCATTGGTATCAATGCGGGTGGTAGTGCCAATGATGGGACTGGATCGAATTATTCGCTGAATCAATTCAATCCACCAAGTAGACCTTCTTATATTGATACGATTGATCAGGTGTACACGACTAATAGAGATACCAGAAATTTCAGTGGTACCTTATCTTATACCGAGCCACTTGCCAAAAATCAGCAACTGGAATTCAACTATAACTACTCTTACAATAAAAATAATTCGGGTAGAGAAACCATGGAGTATGATGCCGGTAGCGGTAAGTATGAAATACCGGTGATTAACTTGACCAATACTTTTGAAAACACATTTAGTTCAAACAGGTTCACGATGAACTACCGTTTGCAGAATGCGAAATACAATTTCAGTATTGGATCAGGTGTACAAGTAGGTGAGCTAGTAAGTAATAATATCACCAGAAATACATCAATTAAGCAAAACTTTGTCAACCTTTTCCCTTCTGCGAATTTCAGATATGAGTTTTCTAAGACCAAGAGTTTGCGATTGTTTTATAACGGACGTACATCCCAGCCTACCGCAGAGCAATTACAACCTGTAGCTGATAACAGTAATCCACTAAACATTCGGACAGGTAATCCAAACCTGAAACAACAATTCACGCATAGCTTTAGGTTTTTGTATAATTCATTTGATGTATTTACGCAGAAATTGATTTTTGCTACCATCAATGCCAGCTTTATCCAAAATGATATTCAGAATTCAACGGTATTTCAGCCTAATGGAGCGCAGTTGACAATGCCGGTGAATTTGAATGGAACATATAGAATCAATGGATTTTTCAATTATAGTTTCCCATTAAAAAAACCAAAGAGCACTGTTAACCTAAGAGCAATTATAGCCAGAGATCAATCACAAACATTGATCAATAATGCCAGCAACTATACACGTAATACTACATTAGGCGGTGAAGTAGGTTGGACTACTAACCTGAAAGAAGGATTTGATATGAATTTCTCATCAAATTCTTCTTTCAACATGGCCAGATATACTTTACAGCCACAACAGAATGGAGACTTCTTTACCCAAACTGTTTCAACAGAGGCAACCGCTTATTCAAAAAGTGGTTGGGTATTCTCACTTGATTTTGATTATATCTATAATGCAGGAAGAGCACAAGGATTCAATACCAGTATTCCATTGTTAAATGCAAGCATCTCTAAACAAATGCTCAAGAATAAAGCAGGTGAGTTGAAGTTTTACATGTTTGATCTCCTGAATCAAAATGTGAGTATTCGAAGAGAGATTACTGGTAACACTATTCAAGACGTATCCACAAGGGTACTGACTAGATATGTAATGGTAAGCTTTACCTATAATTTGCGTCGTTTTGGCGGTAATCAACAGCAGCAGCGTGGGCCGATAAATATGATGATGCCGGGTGGTGGTGGCAGACAAATGCAGATGATGCGAGGCGGTGGAGGATTTTAATTAGTGTACTTTTTTATATGATAATAGCCGCCATTAGTTGATGACGGCTATTTTTATGCTTACACTTGTTAGCATAGAATTAATATGCCGTTCAAAAATTTTTTGAACGATATCCCACAAACTGATATACTTTTACAGCTCCAAAGCAAATAATTATCAAACAAGTGAAGCAGATACTCACTCAATATTTATTCCTCCTGTTGAATACCCGTATTCAGGTATTCTCTATGGAAGCTGCTTTCAACTTCTTGCCGCGACCTCGACGTGGTTGCTGATAGGACGAGCAACTGGCACTTGCCCCTATCAGTGAAAAATCCCCCGGAATCAATCATCTGACAGAGAGCTGTCTTACCGTTTACGTTATTTAATTCATTATAAGTTGGAACAAAATATCATTGTTCGTGTAGCCAATGGTGGCGACACGCATTACGCGCAAACCATTACAGATGAAATGGAGTCATCTGCCAAAGCACGTGGTACCGGTATCGCTAAACGCAGTCCCGAATATGTGGCTCGTAAGATGGAAGAGGGTAAAGCCGTTATCGCACTCCTTCCAGATGGAACTTGGGTAGGCTTTTGTTATATAGAAGCATGGGGACATGATGCATTCGTGGCCAATAGTGGTTTAATTGTTTCACCACCCTTTCGGAAAAGCGGTGTGGCTAAACTAATCAAACAAACCATCTTCAACTTATCAAGGGAAAAGTATCCAACTTCCAAAATATTTGGTTTGACTACCGGTCTTGCCGTCATGAAGATCAACAGTGACTTGGGTTATGAGCCGGTTACATATAGTGAGTTAACCGATGATGAAGAATTTTGGGCCGGTTGTAAAAGTTGTATCAATTATGAAATATTGATGAGTAAGGATCGTAAGAACTGTTTTTGTACAGCCATGCTGTATGACCCTACAGATCATTATGAACCGGAAGAAACATCTACGGAATTTAAAAGGAAATCTAAACTCTATGAGCGTTTCATGAAAGTGAAGCAACATAAGTTATTGCGTGTTTTCCGAAAGAAGGAAAACGGTGGAACAACAAAACCCAAATCTTTCTTTCATCATTTCTTTAATCTTTAATCGTCTAAGCAATCCATTATATGAATCAGCTTCCAACAAATCTTCCGGCAGGTACAAAAGTAGTAGTAGGCTTTAGTGGCGGACTCGATACTTCTTTTTGTGTCAAATACTTAACTGAAGAAAAAGGCTTTGAAGTGCATAGCGTAATTGTGAATACAGGGGGCTTTTCAAAGGAAGAATTACAGCAGGTAGAGACGCATGCATATAATTTAGGGGTGAAAACCCACACGACCGTTGATGCAGTGAAAAGCTATTACGACAGTATTATTCGTTTTTTGATTTATGGAAATGTATTGAAAAACAATACCTATCCATTGAGTGTGAGTGCAGAGAGGCTGAGTCAGGCTTTGCATATAGCTGAACACACTAAAAAACTGAATGCCAAAGCAGTGGTGCATGGCAGTACTGGTGCCGGTAATGATCAGGTAAGATTTGATATGATTTTTCATATCATGATACCGGATACAGAAATTATTACGCCTATTCGAGATATGAAACTGAGTAGAGAGGAGGAAATCACTTATCTCCAATCGAAAGGTGTTGCTATGAATTTTGAAAAAGCCACTTATTCTATCAATAAAGGACTGTGGGGAACCAGTGTAGGAGGAAAAGAAACATTGCATTCCAAAGGGATGCTCCCGGAAGAAGCTTGGCCTACAAAAGTTTCAAAATCACAACCTGAAGAAGTGAAACTTGGATTTGTGAAAGGTGAACTGAAAACCATCAATGATCAACAATTTGCGCATCCAACCGATGCGATACAATACCTGCAGTCCATTGCAGGTCCATTTGGTATTGGGCGCGATATTCATGTGGGGGATACGATTATCGGTATTAAAGGACGTGTAGGCTTTGAGGCAGCAGCACCCATGGTTATTCTGAAAGCGCATCATGCATTGGAAAAACATGTATTGACCAAATGGCAATTGAATTGGAAAGACCAACTCGCTCAATTTTATGGCAATTGGTTGCATGAAGGGCAGATTATGGATCCTGTGATGAGAGATATTGAGGCATTTCTGATTCAGTCACAGGAGCATGTTACAGGAGATGTTTTTATACAACTCATGCCTTACCGTTTTGCTGTTATTGGTATTGAATCATCATTTGATTTAATGAGCAGCAAATTTGGTAAGTATGGTGAAATGAACAGTGGCTGGACAGGAGATGATGTGAGAGGATTTTCCAAAATTTTTGGTAACCAGACCGCTATTTATCACAACATTAAATCTGATAACAAATGAGTCAAATAAGAGCAGCTATTATTGGTGGTGCGGGATATACAGGTGGAGAAATGATTCGTTTGTTACTGCGTCATTCGGCAGTAGACTTATTAAGTGTACATAGTTCCAGTAATGCAGGAAAACCTTTATATGAAGTTCATAAAGACCTCATCGGAGAAACAGAACTATTATTCGCTGATCAGCCGTTTACAGAGGTAGATGTACTGTTTTTATGTGTAGGTCATGGTGACGCGAAAAAGTTTTTGGAACAGAACCATATCTCTGATGCCGTAAAGATCATCGATCTATCACAGGATTTCAGGTTGACATCCGGATCAATATTTGGTAACAGAAACTTTGTTTATGGATTACCGGAACTAAATCGAGAACTAATTAAAACTGCTCACAATATTGCTAACCCCGGTTGTTTTGCTACTGCTATTCAATTGGCATTATTGCCTTTGGCAAAAGCGGGTATATTGAGTGATGTACATACGACCGGTATCACCGGATCTACGGGAGCCGGTCAATCACTGAGTACTACCTCTCATTTTAGTTGGAGAGCCAATAATATCCAAGCGTATAAATCATTGAATCATCAGCATATTCAAGAGATCACGGCATCTATCAATCAGTTGCAGAAAGATTCTCCTTTATCTGCTTTAGGAGAGGGTCCGGGTATACATTTTGTCCCTTGGCGAGGTGATTTTACAAGAGGTATTTATACCAGCTCAATCATTGATTGCAGTTTCCCATTAGAAAAAGTAAAAGAACTGTATCGCGAATATTATCAGAAACAATCTTTTACTTTTTTAAGTGAAACGATGATCGATCTAAAGCAAGTGGTGAATACCAACAAATGTCTTTTACATATTGAGAAGCAGGGCAATAAACTGATAGTTCATAGTGCGATTGATAATTTATTGAAAGGAGCCAGCGGACAGGCAGTACAAAATATGAATCTCATGTTGGGTCTGGATGAAAAAACAGGACTGAATTTAAAAGCCAATTATTTCTAATCAATCAAGTGATCGGTATGAAACTTTTTGATGTATATCCTTTAAATAATATTACCATTAGCAGAGCACTGGGTTCCTATGTGTGGGATGACCAGGGAAATCAGTACTTGGATATGTATGGAGGACATGCAGTGATCAGTATTGGACATACACATCCACATTGGGTGAAAAAAATAGAAGATCAGTTAAAGCAGATAGCTTTTTATTCTAATTCTGTGATCATACCATTGCAACAGCAACTGGCAGAGAAGTTGGGAAAACTGAGTGGTAAAACAGACTATGAACTTTTTTTGTGTAATAGTGGTGCAGAAGCCAATGAAAATGCATTGAAGCTGGCATCTTTTCATACCGGCAGGAAAAAAATCATTGCTTTTAAAAAATCATTTCACGGAAGAACCTCTTTAGCTGTTGCAGCTACGGATAATCCCGCAATTGTAGCTCCTGTAAATGAAACAGAGAATATTGTATTTCTGCCGTTTAATGATACTGCATCGCTACAAGAATATTTTGAACAGCATGGAGAAACGATTGCAGCCGTTATTACAGAAGGCATACAAGGAGTAGGAGGAATTAATATAGCCTCCGATGATTTTCTACAAGCTATCCGACAATTATGTGATCAGTACGGTTCGGTATTTATTGCTGATAGTGTACAATGTGGTTATGGACGAACAGGAAGATTCTTTGCACATGATCATGCTGGAGTAGACGCAGATATATATTCTATGGCAAAAGGGATGGGTAATGGATTTCCAATAGGAGGTATTTTGATCGCACCACATATCAGGCCTAAACATGGAATGCTAGGAACCACATTCGGAGGGAACCATCTTGCTTGTGCTGCTGCTTTAGCTGTATTGGAAATCATAGAGCAAGAGGATTTGATGAAAAAAGCAATGGTGAATGGGTCGTATATAATCGAACAATTGAAAGCGATTCCAGACATTCAAAATGTTCGAGGTAGAGGTTGGATGATTGGATTTGATGTTCCTGATGCGATCAAAGATTTGAAAAAAGTATTACTGAGTGAATACAAAACATTTACCGGAGAGGCCAAGCCTAATGTAATACGATTGTTGCCTTCTCTTGCATTAAATAAAGAACAGGTAGACGATTTTCTTCAGAGACTTCGCGAGGCCATCAAATTCATACAAACCGCTAATCCATCATCTTAATTACTGAAAAACATGAAACAATTCATTTCTGTAAATGATGTACCGGATATCAATGCACTCATTGCAAAGGCAATGGCATGCAAAGCCAATCCATTCCAATATCAAGGTCTTGGAATCGGTAAGCGTATAGGATTACTTTTTTTGAATCCAAGTCTTAGAACAAGGTTAAGTACACAAGTTGCAGCCCGTAACCTGGGTATGGAAGCCATTGTTTTCAATATTGATAAAGAAGGGTGGGCATTAGAGTTTGAAGAAGGGGCAATCATGAGTGGTAATAACGTAGAACATGTGAAAGATGCAGCACCCGTTCTTGGACAATATTTTGATATTCTTTGTATCAGAACTTTCCCCTCATTGAAAAATAGGGAAGATGATTATAGTGAAATGTTCATTCATCAATTTATTAAGTATGCGGGTGTTCCGGTGGTGAGCCTGGAAAGCGCCACACTGCATCCTTTACAATCATTGACGGATCTGATGACCATTGCGGAAGAGTTACAGGATAAGCAAATAAATCACCGCCCTAAAATTGTACTGACCTGGGCACCACATATCAAACCACTTCCCCAATGTGTAGCGAATAGCTTTGCGCAGTGGGTGAATGCATGGGGTGAAGCTGATTTTGTCATCACACATCCACAGGAGTATGAATTATCAACTGCGTTTACAAAAGGAGCAGTGATTACACACGATCAAAATGCCGCTTTAGCAGACGCTGATTTTGTTTATGTTAAAAACTGGAGCACATATACCGATTATGGTAAAGTATATGAAAACGATCCCGCATGGATGTTAACAGAGGAAAAACTAAAGTATACAAATGCTGCAAAAGTGATGCACTGTTTGCCGGTAAGAAGAAATGTAGAACTTAGTGATGAGATATTAGATAGCTCACATAGTTTGGTAACCAAGCAAGCCGGAAATCGTGTTTGGGCAGCACAGGCTGTTTTACAAACCATACTAACACATCAACAATCGTAAGGTGGAACAATTGTATGTCATAAAAATTGGTGGTAACATCATTGATGATGCAAAAAGGCTAGAGCATTTTCTGGAGCAATTTGCTGCTGTGCAAGGACATAAGATATTGGTGCATGGAGGAGGGAAATTGGCTACAAAGCTGGCTGCGCAAATGGGTATTCAACAACAAATGATTGATGGTCGCAGAATTACGGATGCGGAGACTTTGAAAATAGTGACCATGGTGTATGCCGGATATGTCAATAAAAATATCGTAGCCAAATTACAATCTAAAGATGTCAATGCTATCGGAATTACGGGTGCAGATGCAGGGATGATTCGAGCACATAAAAGAGTACATGCAACCATTGATTATGGTTTTGTCGGAGATATTGATGCAGTAGATTCAATAAAAGTACATCAACTGATTAGACAAAATTTGACGATTGTATTGGCACCTATAACGGATGATGGGAATGGACAACTATTAAATACCAATGCCGATACCATTGCCCAAGAGATCGCAAAAAGCATGAGTCATCTGTATACAACTAGTTTGATTTATTCTTTTGAGAAGAAGGGTGTATTAACGGATGTCAATGACGATAATTCTGTTATACCAGTGATAACCCCCACGCTATATCAACAATTAAAATCAGACAACAAGATTTTTGCAGGAATGCTTCCCAAATTGGACAATGCTTTTAGTGCTATTCAAGCAGGTGTAAAGCAAGTGATCATTGGAGAGGCAGAGCAGTTGAAGGAATTATTAGCAGGTAAAACAGGAACATCCATCCAATTATAGCATGAAGCCGGATATCAACATATTATTTCAGGATAGTATACAGCTACTCAAAGCATTGATTGGTACTCCTTCTTATAGCAGAGAAGAGCAAACAACTGCTCAACTTATTGAACAATTTTTTCAGCAAAAGCAAATTCCGGTTCATCGATACCTAAATAATGTTTGGGTAACCAATCATAATTTCGATCCGGTAAAGCCTACATTATTATTGAATTCACATCATGATACCGTAAAGCCTAATCCGGCGTATACCATAGATCCATTTATGCCTATTGAAAAAGAGGGTAAGCTGTTTGGATTGGGTAGTAATGATGCGGGTGGGGCATTGGTATCACTAGTAGCTGTTTTTTTATATTACTACGAACAAAAAGAGTTGCCTTATAATATTTTGTTTGCGGCAACAGCAGAAGAAGAAGTATCGGGTAAGAATGGCATTGAAGCACTACTCCCACAGCTACCCAATATCAATTATGGTATTGTAGGGGAACCTACACAAATGCAAATGGCTATAGCAGAAAGAGGATTGTTGGTGCTTGATGTTACAGCAACAGGTAAACCCGGACATGCAGCCAGAAGTGAGGGTGAGAATGCATTGTACAAAGCATTGAAAGATATTGAATGGTTTAGTCAGTATCAGTTTGAGCGTGTTTCTGGTTTACTCGGCCCTGTGAAAATGTCAGTAACAGTGATCGAAACAGCAAATAAGGCACATAATGTGGTACCTGATCAATGTAAATTTGTAGTAGATATACGGGTTAATGAATTGTATTCTTTCGAAGAGATCCTAGCAACCATTCAGCAACATGTTTCTTCAATAGCAGTGCCGAGAAGTGTAAGAATAAAATCAACTGCAATACCTGAAAATCATCCCTTGGTAGTAGCAGGGACTAGGATTGGAAGAAAAACCTATGGCTCTCCTACCACATCTGATAAAGCATTAATGCCATTTCTAACTTTGAAAATGGGTCCGGGTGATTCTGCAAGGAGTCACTCAGCAGATGAGTTTATTTATCTGAATGAAATAAAAGAGGGGATTGAATTATACATCGCACTATTGGATCAAATCATGCAAAACCAAACAGTATGAAACTCTGGCAAAAAAATACCAATGTATCATCTGCAGTAGAAAGATTTACTGTAGGCAATGATCGTGAAATAGATCTACTGCTTGCACCTTTTGATGTATTAGGATCTATTGTACACGTGATGATGTTGGCAGAAGTAGGGCTACTTACAAAATCTGAAGCGGACTTACTTGTACAAGAACTAAGAAGTATCTACAAACAAATTAACGATTCACAATTCACCATTCACGAATCCGTAGAAGATATTCATTCACAGGTTGAATTCTTGCTTACGCAAAAGCTGGGTGACATCGGAAAGAAAATTCATAGTGCTCGAAGTAGAAATGACCAGGTGCTGGTAGATATCAAAATGTTTCTTCGTCATGAAATCCAATCATTGGTAGAGGAAATGCAAACACTCTTTATTGTATTACAAGAGCAAAGTGAAAAATATAAGAACCATTTGTTACCCGGCTATACCCATTTACAACTGGCTATGCCTTCTTCTTTCGGACTATGGTTTGGGGCTTATGCTGAAAGTCTGGTAGATGATACCGTATTATTGCAAGGAGCTTATAAAGTAGTCAATAAAAACCCATTAGGATCAGCAGCAGGATATGGATCTTCTTTTCCTATCAATCGTACACTTACTACCCAATTGCTTGGATTTGACGATTTGAATTATAATGTTGTATACGCTCAAATGGGAAGAGGAAAAGCAGAGCGTACTACTGCCATGGCAATGGCGAATTTGGCAGATACCTTAAGCAGGATGAGTATGGATATGTGTTTATACCTCAATCAAAATTTTGATTTTGTAAGTTTTCCTACTGAGCTTACAACGGGGTCTAGCATTATGCCACACAAAAAAAATCCGGATGTTTTCGAACTGATTCGCTCACATTGTAATCGGATCAAAGCATTGCCGAATGAAATCATGATGATGACCACTAATTTACCCTCCGGTTATCATCGCGACTTACAATTATTGAAGGAGCATTTATTTCCGGCTTTTCAGACACTTAAGCAATGTATACAAATGTCTTGTCTCATGCTGTCTGCTATTGAGATCAAAAAAGATATTATGGCAGATGAAAAATACCGATATGCTTTTAGTGTGGAAGAAGTCAATAAGCTGGTATTAAAAGGTATTCCATTTAGAGATGCTTATCAACAAGTAGGGGCGGCTATTGAAGCTGGTAATTTTCAATCCGATATTAAAGACATGTATCATACGCATGAAGGAAGCATCGGAAACCTTTGCAACCAGAAAATTCGCTCTATAATGGAGGAAGCCTTTAATTCTTTTCATTTTGAGAAAATTAGCCAGGCTTATCAAAAGTTATTAGAAAATTAAACAGTAGCCATTCCTTTTATTCTTTCTTGGCATAGTGCGGGAAATATTGTTGTTTTGAGTGTATTAAACCTGAAATGATGCGAATATTATCACTTCTCTTTTTTGTTATGACATTGTCTGTTATTAGTTACGGACAGACAAAAGCTCCTGTAAAAGCTGCCGTTAAAGCACCTGTTAAATCCAATGCAGCCGCTCTGAATCCTTTAAAAAATAATAAAGATTCCGCCGGTTATGCTTTAGGTATCAGAATCCTTCAAAACCTGCAGGCACAAGGACTTGATGCTGTGAATGTAGTAATGCTACAAAAGGCAATGAATGATATGTTGCAAAAGAAACCGTTATTACTCAAAGAAGATGTCTTGGATCGTTGTATCGGCACATTCGCGAATGAAGTAAATACTGCAAAACTGGAAAAATCTAAAAGAGCAGCAAAGGACTTTTTAGCTGCAAATGGGAAACGTCAGGGAGTCATTACTTTACCGAGTGGATTACAATATGAGATCTTAAAAGATAATCCGGGTGGTACAAAACCTACTGCTACTGACCAAGTCAAATGCCATTACCACGGTACATTGATTGATGGAACCATTTTCGATAGTTCTGTAGACAGAGGCGAACCGATCGTGTTTTCAGTTGGAGGCGTGATCAGAGGCTGGCAAGAAGCCTTACAGCTAATGACAGTGGGAAGTAAATGGAAACTCTATGTTCCTTCCGAGCTGGCTTATGGCGATCAGCAAGCAGGACCTAAGATTGGTCCGGGTTCAACTTTAATTTTTGAAGTTGAATTGTTATCTATCGAAAAATAAGTTTGACTTTTTTTACAAAAGCTCTTTATGCTGGATAGTGTAAAGAGCTTTTGTATTCTATTAACCTTCATTAACCTTTCCCTAAAGTTCATTAACTGCATTTGCTTTGATGTACATCTACTTTTGGAACATTAAAACCAGAAGTAAATGCTTAAATACCTTACTACCTTACTCGTTCTTTTTACTTTGCCTATCTTAACTACAGCGCAGCAACCGGCAGCTGTTAAAGGAAATGTATATGATACGGTCGCTAAACGTGGGTTAGCGTATGCTACCATTTCAATCGTTCATGCAAAAGATTCTACCCTCGTAACTTTTACTCGTGCAGATTCTACGGGTAAGTTTAGTTTTAAATCTCTTGAAAAAGGGAGTTATCTTCTTTCTGCCTCTTATGTAGGCTATATTCCTGTGTGGAAAAATATTGAAGTGAAAACCGGACAGGAACTGGATATGGGACAGATCATTATGACTGATCTATTACATGGTGGTGATGTTACCGTAACAGCCAGACGAGCGCCTGTTACCATCAATAACGATACAGTAGAATTTAATACAGAGAATTTTAAGACACAGCCGAATGCTGTTGTGGAAGATCTTCTGAAACGCTTACCAGGCGTTACAGTAGACAATGATGGAACCATTCGTGTGAATGGACAAAAGGTTAATCGAGTATTGGTGAATGGGAAGGATTTTTTCACTGGAGATCCAAAAATTGCTACTAAGAACTTAGATGCGGATGCAGTAGATAAAGTGCAAGTATTCGATAAAAAAAGCGATCGAGCAGAATTTTCAGGTATTGATGATGGTAATTCAGAAAAAGCCATTAACCTGAAACTAAAAAAGGATAGAAATAAATCCACATTTGGACGTGTGGCAGCAGGTGCCGGAGGTGATGATGGTCGATATGATGCACAAACCAATGTGAATCGTTTCAATGGCGATCAGCAACTGTCTTTATTGGGAATGGGTAATAATACCAATAGACAAGGCTTTACGTTGAATGATATTATGAACTTTACCGGTGATCTAGCAAGAGGAATGCGCAATGGCGGGGGTGTGAATATTTCAATTGGAGGTGGCCCTTCTGATAATGGATTGCCTGTTACTGGTTTGGGACAAAACCAACAAGGTGTTGCCACTACCTATGCTGGAGGTGTCAACTATAATGATACCTGGAATAAAACAGCAAATGTGAATACCAGTGGAATGTTTAGTGATAGTGATCTGTTGACAGACCGTGTTACAAACAGACAAAATCTATTACCGGGAAATAATTTTGATTATAGAAGTAATAGTAGTTCAGCCAGAAAAGTGCAGCAGCAAAGATGGAATGGAGCCATTGACCATAAATTTGATACGATGATCTCTTTAAAGATCACTCCACAGGTATCTGCACAACAGAATAATACCAATACCTACAGCAGTTATACCTCTACTAACACTAACGGACAAAAAATCAATGATGGTTTTAGTGATAGTAAAACACGTTCAGAGGCTTTGAATCTTTCAGCAAATGTATTGTATCGTCAGCGTTTGAAGAAAAAGGGAAGAACTTTATCCGGTAATTTCAGTGTGAATTATAATGATAGTAAACAAACCGGTGATCTGTATACCAGAAATACCTTTTATGCAGCCAGAGTAGCTTTGCGTGATTCTATTACCAATCAAAAGAATAGTCGTAATGCCATAACCAGAAATTTTGGCGCGATGGTGACTTATACAGAACCTATTGGGCGTAAATCTTTATTAGAAATCACTTCTTTCTACAACACCAATAGTGGACAAAGTGATCGTAAGACTTTTGATTTTGATGGTATTTCAGGAAAATATGATCGTTACAATACCATTCTAAGTAATGATTTTACTAGCAGTTATAATTATGGAGGCGGTACACTGAATTTCAGATCAAATATGAACAAGTTAGTGCTTACTGTAGGATCTTCTTTCCAGGCAGCAACTTTGAGAAGCACCAATAATACCAACGGGAATGTGATAGAGCAAAGATTCTCGGATATTCTACCCAGTATGAACATTCAGTATCGAATGACATCCACAAAAACACTGTCTTTCAATCTGAGCACTTCAACCAATCAGCCTTCAACAGCACAATTACAGCCTGTTGCTGATGTGAGTGATCCATTGAATACTTATACCGGTAATCCAAATCTGAAACGTAGTTATGTACAGTCGATCAATCTGAATTTCTTTTCTACCAACATTTATACCCAAAGAAATTTGTTTGCATTCATTTCTGCAACTAAGACAGACAATGCCATCGTGAATTCTGATGTGATACAACCCAATGGCGCAAGGGTTTCTATGCCGGTGAATGCAGATGGACAATACTTTATTTTTGGTAATATCAGTACCGGATTTCCTTTAAAGAAACTGAAGTCAAGAATCGACATCGGTATCGGAACTAACTACCAGCGTAATATTGCCTTCCTCAACGGTAAAAGAAATGATATCTCTAACACAGGTATCGGGCCGTCACTGAATTATAGTTTTAATAAAGATGGGTTGATGGATATTACCGCAAGTGCAAGATTGAATATCAGCAAAGCCACTTATTCACTTCAACCCATGTTGAATACCAATTTCCTTCAACAGACGTATAATTTTGAAATGAATAATTACCTGCCTTTAGGTCTGGTAATGAATAACAGCTTTAATTACCTCGTGAATACAGGTCGCGCAGATGGATTTAACACCAGAGTACCTTATTGGAATGCCTCGTTGGCCAAGGGTTTTATGAAAAATAAAAGAGGAGAGGTAAAGCTCACGGTGTACGACATGTTGAATAAAAATATAGGTATCAATCGTACCGCCAATCAAAACTACATCGAAGATACCCGCTACAATGTATTACAACGCTATTTCTTAGTAAGCTTTACTTATCGCTTAAATAAAGCCGCTACAACAGGTGGTGCAAGGGTTATTACCAGAACCTTCTAATTCAGTTTTTCTCTTTCTCATATTTATCAGTCTCCCCTCCTGTCTAGGAGGGGATTTTTTATTACCATGCTAAGCCCCGAAAATAATTGATCACAAGCTGGATTAGTATGAATCAAATAAGCTCACGCTGAAAATAGGTAAGCACGTTCCAAAGTACAGTGAACTATTTAAAAGTCAGGTGCTTTGACGTTGAGAAGCAGTATATGATTCGTATATGTTTAATCACATAAAGCATATTAGTAGAATAATTTATTAAATAAATCTATATCAAGGTCTTTATAAAATTAAAGGAGTATTTATCTGCGCCAATCATAACAATCATGTCCAAAGGACTCCTGTGGAGATAATCCGCGTCCCATCATTCGATATAAGCAGGTGAATAAAAAAGGGTATCTCAAAAGTAAAATAGGAGCCTTGAGATTCGTTTGATGGCTTATAGTTCATGGCTTATGGATAATTGACCATAGTCCATGGTAAAAGAAAGACTCTGATAGTGGTTGGAATAAAAAGAGGCTGTATCAGACATGTGATACAGCCTCTATAAGATTCAGTTAAACGGGAATTAACCACCTATTCTAATACCACCATTTTGCATTTGTTGCTGCATCAGTTCCAATCTCATTTTTGAAAACTCAGCTGCAGTTACAGTTTTTCCTTTTTTAGGTTCTTTCAATTGTTTTTGATCTACTTGCTTTTTGAACTCTAAAGCTGTGTAAACAGTACCACCATTATCGGTATCGAGTTCAAGAATCACGCCAGGTAACTCTCCGTGGTTTTCAGGTCCAACCGGACTAGCAATATCTTGAGCGTACCAAGCAACCAATTCTATTTCGCGTGGCTGAGGGCGAGAAGTATCACGGTTTATATTGCCGCCCGGACCACCGATGACCATCATTCTCATGGGTGCAGCTTGCACACTGATTTTTCTGGTTGCTTTTAAGCAGGTATAACCAAGGATTTGTTTGGTTTCATTGGTTAGTTTCCAGGGTTGCTGAGTGATAGAGTCTACTACCAAATAGCTTTTACCTGCCAGTTCAGAGCTAAGAATTGATTTTGATTGAGTGAAATTCTTGTACAAATCTCCACCATCATTGCTACCGGCAACGGTGAACGACATACGAACACCACCACCACCAGCACCGGCACCGCCTGCAAATGGATCGGGAGCTTCATTCTCCGGGATCATTCTGTATACGGAAATACTATCACTAAAGATCAATAAGTGTTTAGAGATGCGAAATTCCGGCATCATCGCACGCATCTGTTCATTGGGCATGTTACGATGATTATTGATTTTTCGTTCATAAACAATTGTACCCTCTTTTATCTGGGCTTGTAATGCACTAATACCCATCGCAGCGGATATCAATAAAAATGCTTTCTTCATGAAGGTTACGATTTACTTTTTTTAATAATAAAATAGACTGATTGTGAGTATGTATAAATTTCCTCAAAGCTAATCCTAGCCTTTGTTAAGCATTCTTGCTCAAAGGTTAATTTAGGTTAATGAAATACCTATGAACCTAGTTGAACCCTTTACCTTTGTTGCTCACGATAACAACATGAAAAAAGTACAGCTCACCCTTTTATTGATGATGGCCACCATTTTGCTCTTGGCTGCATTCGAAGGTTATTGGCTGCATAAACTATACAAAGACGAGTATGATGGTTTACGCAAAGAAGTAGATGTTAGCTTTAGAGAAACCATGAATAAACTCCAGTTAGGCAGATTTGAAAAAGATACAGCACTAGTTGGGGAAGTATTTACCACAACACTGACTTCCAAAAAGAATAATACCACTTTTAAATCGGATGAATCAGTTAAAAGAAATACACGACCTTCTACATTTGTTTATCGGTCAATTACTTCACCGGATGTATTAAAAAAAATACCACCAGATTCCATTGAGTCGGTTACAGTATTGAAAGGAGCAGCTTCCGGTTTTAGCTTTAAGGGAGCACCCAATCCCGCTTTGATTGAGTTAATCATGAAACAATCACAAAATGCTATTGACTCTCCACGGAGAATAGTGATTAGAGTCGATAGTGCATTCCATGAAGATATAGATGGAAAAACATTTGAGAGACGTAACGGACTCACCATTAGCATCAAGGGGAAAGATACTGCTGGACTGAAAATGCTGGGCGATAGCATGGCTAAATTGTCTACCAGGGTTTTCACAATGCCAATGTTACGTGCTGCAAAAACATTGGAAGATAGAATGCGTAGAAGAGATAGTATCCGTTTTACAAAAACCATTAACCCTCCGGTAGATACTATTTTACAGTTTAGATCTCCGGTTCAAAAGACTACAAGTTCACCCATCATTCGTTTTCTTTCTAATAATAAAACGATTAACGATTCTATTCCTGTTAAAACTGTAGACTCTGCTTATAGAGTAGAATTGAATAAGACCAATAAGCAATTAAAATTTTCAATACAGTTTGAATCTTACAAAGATAGTAGTCAAAAAATATGGAATCTTAAACGCGACAGTTCAAATGCAGTTGTTACCGATAAGGTTTTTGTAGGATATACTACACCTTATGCTTACCAAGCGAAATTCGAAGACACCCAAATGTATGTATTGGGAAAAATGCAAATGCAGATAAGTGGGTCTTTATTGGTATTATTATTAGTGGCAGGATCTTTTATCGTATTGTATCGTAATCTGCTAGCGCAACAAAGACTTGCAGAAATCAAAAACGATTTTATCAGTAATATCACGCATGAGCTCAAAACACCTATTGCAACAGTAGGTGTAGCGATTGAGGCATTAAGAAATTTTAATGCAATGCAAAGTCCGGAAAGAACAAAAGAATATCTGGATATTTCTGCTGCTGAATTACAGCGATTGAGTTTGTTGGTAGATAAAGTATTAAAACTTTCGATGTTCGAGAAACAACAGATTGAACTGAATAAAGAACCTTTTGATTTGAAAGAACTGATGCAAGAGACATTGAAAATCATGAAGCTTCAGTTTGATAAACAAAAAGCAGTGGTAACTTTCACCTCCGGTGATCATAGCTTTATGTTGGAAGCGGATAAATTGCATATCACTAGTGTGATCTATAATTTATTGGACAATGCATTGAAGTACAGTAAAAACAACGCGCAGATTCAAGTAAACTTAGACTTAGTAGATCATAGATCAATTGTATTAACAGTCTCAGATAACGGTATGGGAATAGCGTCTGAATATCAGGGTAAAATATTTGACAAGTTTTTCCGTGTTCCCACCGGTGATAAGCATAATATCAAGGGCTATGGTTTGGGTTTGAGTTATGTAGCAGAAGTGATTAAAAGCCATAAAGGCTCCATCTCAGTGGATAGCGAACCGGAGAAAGGAAGTACATTTACAGTAACACTTCCGGTTAGTCATAAATAATGAACCATGCCAATCAAAGTACTATATGTAGAAGACGAGTTGTTTCTGGGAAAGATTGTGAAAGAAACACTCGAAACAAGAGGATTTGAAGTGATCATGGAATCGGATGGTGCGGATGTAATCCGCAGTTTTGAAGATGAAAATCCCGATATCTGTATACTAGATGTCATGCTCCCCAATAAAAGTGGTTTTGAGTTGGCAGAAGATATTCGCAAACTGAATGATGATGTGCCTGTAATTTTCCTCACCGCCAAAACGCAAACAGAAGATGTGGTGCAAGGATTTAAAATAGGTGGTAATGATTATATCAGGAAGCCATTTAGTATGGAAGAACTCATCGTTCGTATTGAAAATGCTTTGCGTGTAAAAAAAGAAGTACTGATTCCCGAAAATGGAGATAGCATAACCATGGGTAAATACCAATTCCATTTGAATAAACAAGTCCTCACGAAGGGTGCTACAGAAAGAAAACTCTCTTATCGTGAAGCAGAGCTGGTGAAGTATCTCTATCGTCATAAAAATGACGTAATCGACAGAAGAGATCTATTAAACCATATCTGGGGCAATGATTCTTTTTTCAATAGCCGTAATCTTGATGTATACATTACCAAAATCAGAGGTTATCTGAAAGAAGACCCCTCTCTTGAAATTATCACAATTAAAGGGGTAGGCTATCGGTTTGTTGTTTAATCTTAGTTGACAGTTGATAGTTGACAGTTGACAGCAGGAAGTTTTTCCTGTCAACTGTCAACTATCAACTATCAACGTTCCCCCGACTTTTCCTACCTTCGCATTCCATAATTGCCAAGCTATGAATGAAAAGTTTGTAACCCGTATAAGGGAAGAATTACAAGAAATAGATGCAGCCGGATTGTTCAAGAAAGAACGTATTATTACCAGCGAGCAAGGTCCCGAGATTATAGTGAATGGTAAAACCGTTTTAAACTTTTGTGCCAACAATTACCTGGGTCTTTCTTCACACCCCAAAGTGATAGAAGCTGCACATAAAGCCATTGATACACATGGTTATGGTATGAGCAGTGTTCGTTTTATTTGTGGAACACAAGACATCCATAAAGAATTGGAAAAAAAGCTGGCTGATTTTCTCGGAACAGAAGATACGATTCTATATGCAGCTGCATTTGATGCAAATGGGGGTGTATTTGAGCCACTCTTTAATGAGCAAGATGCCATTATTAGCGATGCGCTCAATCATGCTTCTATTATTGATGGTGTTCGTTTGTGTAAAGCCCAGCGTTTCCGTTATGAGCACAACAATATGAAAGATCTGGAAGCGAAGTTGAAAGAGAGTGCGGGTTGTAGAAGTAGAATCATTGTAACAGATGGTTCTTTCAGCATGGATGGAACGATTGCGCAATTAGATAAAATATGTGACTTAGCAGATCAGTATGATGCTATTGTGATGATTGATGAATGTCATTCATCCGGTTTCTTGGGTAAAACAGGACGGGGTACTCATGAATACAGAGGTGTAATGGGAAGGATTGATATCATCACCGGAACCCTTGGAAAAGCTTTGGGTGGAGCCAGCGGTGGTTTTACATCCGGTAGAAAAGAGATCATCGAAATGTTACGTCAACGAAGTAGACCTTATTTGTTTTCCAATACAGTAGCTCCTTCCATTGTAGGGGCATCTATTGCAGTATTGGATATGCTTACGGAGACAACTATTTTAAGAGATCAACTCGAATACAATACAAAGTACTTCCGCACAAAAATGACAGAAGCGGGTTTTGATATCAAACCCGGAGATCATCCCATCGTGCCAATTATGTTGTATGATGCAGTGGTAGCACAACAATTTGCAGCAAAATTGCTGGAAGAGGAAGTATATGTAATCGGATTCTTTTATCCGGTGGTAGCCAAAGGACTAGCACGTATACGTGTACAGTTAAGCGCTGCACATCAACAACAACATCTTGATAAAGCCATCGCAGCTTTCATTAAAGTTGGAAAGGAATTGAAAGTATTGAAATAACATCCACTCCAAGTGGCTAAATCTATCTGTATGAATTTTTCAAAAGTATTGCTTTCGGTATTTACCGCTATAGTGGTTTTATTCGCTGCTTGCTCACCCAATAATGTAACGGTAGAAAACGGATATCAAAAGTATTTTGATGAAAACAAAGTGACGGGTACTTTCGGATTATTTGATAATGGTAGCGGACAATTCACGATCTATAATTTATCCCGATTCAAAGATTCCTCTTATCTACCGGCTTCTACTTTTAAAATTGTCAACTCATTGATTGGTATTGAAACCGGAAGAGTTAGCAATGAAAAAATGGTGATCAAATGGGATGGGGTAGTTCGTGTAATGCCGGGTGGTGATACTGCTCATGGATGGAACAAGGATTTAACCATGGAAGAAGCTTTTGCAGCTTCCGCATTACCTTATTATCAGGAAGTGGCCCGAAGAATTGGTAAAGATACCATGCAGCGTTGGATCGATAGTTTGCAGTACGGAAATAAGCAATTAGGAAGCGCCATTGATTCTTTTTGGATCAACAACTCCTTGAAAATTTCTCCGGATGAGCAACTGGGCTTGGTAAAAAGATTGTACTTCGGTCAATTACCTTTTCAAAAACGTACCCAAGATATCGTCAAAAAAATGATGATCAGAGAAAACAATGCGAATTATCAGCTGGCATATAAGACTGGCTTAGGGTTTAAGGAAAATGGTAATCTGATTGGGTGGATTGTTGGATGGATTGAAGAAAACAAACATCCTTATTTCTTTGTACTGAATGCAGAAGGACCTGCTGATGCCAAAATGATGGATGCAAGGATGAATATCTTAAAAGGTATTTTAAAAGAGCAGGGATTTTTTGAGGGTAAACGATAAGCAATTATTGACTGGATGACAAAGCGACAAGATTATATCAGTTGGGATGAATACTTCATGGGCATTGCTATATTATCTGCCAAACGAAGCAAAGATCCCAATACTCAAGTGGGTGCCTGTATTGTGAATGATCAAAACAAAATTGTAGGAACCGGATACAATGGACTGCCTATTGGTTGTAACGACGATGAATTTCCCTGGAGTAAGCAAGGCGATTTTCTGGATACCAAGTACCCCTATGTTTGTCACGCAGAGTTAAATGCCATCCTGAATAATATTGGAATGGATTTAAAAGGGTGTAAAATCTATACAGCTCTTTTCCCTTGTAATGAATGTACAAAAGCCATTATTCAATCAGGGATCAAGGAAGTAGTGTATTTATCAGATAAGTATAATGGATCGGATACATCCATCGCTTCCAAAAAAATGTTGGGTACTGCAGGAGTTAGTTATCGTAAAGTAATCTCAAGTGTTCAACAATTACATCTGTCTTTTGATGAAACAGATGTTTAATTTGTAGTATTCAAAGCTGCTTTCACGGCCGGAGCGATTTTTGTTCCAAAAATTTCTATCGATCCCATTAAATCCTTGTGTGAAGGTCCACCCACATCCATATGCGCTGCAAATCGATCAAATCCGAGTACCTCATGTAAGTAAAGAATTTTGTCGATGGCTTCATTGGCATCACCAATAATCAGCGCTCCTTGTTTGCCTCGTCCAGCCTCATACTGCTCTTTTGTATAGGGCGACCATCCTCTTTCACGACCAATTCTATTCATCTGCTGTGCATACTGCTGAAAATACTGATCAGCAGTTGCTTTACCATCCTTACCAAAGAAAGCATGCATGTGAACACCGGTTTTTTGATGTGATGCTGGATGTTTGAAATGTGTGCAGACTTTATGATAATAATCGAATAACGGTTTGAATTGAGCCGGACTACCACCAATGATCGCAAAAATAACAGGGATACCATAAGTGCTAGCTCTTAATACCGATTCCGGAGTGCCACCAACAGCGATCCATAGGTCCAACTTTTCTTGATAGGCTCTTGGAAATATTTCTTGATAGATCAATGGTTTTCTGAACTGACCTTTCCAACTTACTTTTTGTTCCTGATTGATTTGAAAAAGCAGATCGAGCTTCTCTTCAAATAAAATGTCATAGTCTCTCAGGTCAAAACCAAAAAGGGGAAATGATTCTGTAAAGCTGCCTCGTCCGATGACCAATTCTGCACGTCCATCAGAGAGTAGATCAATGGTGGAATATTGTTGGTATAATCTCACAGGATCTGCAGAGCTCAGCACAGATACCGCACTTCCCAGTTTAATATTTTTAGTTACCGGAGCAGCCGCAGCCAATATGATCTCGGGGGCAGATACTGCATATTCCTGTCTATGGTGTTCACCAATACCAAAGAAGTCAAGGCCCAATTCATCCATCAGTTTGATTTCTTCGATCATTTGTTTTAATCGATCACCTGTAGGTTCTTGAACTCCATTCTTGTTGACATGAATATCTCCAAACATGCTAATACCTAACTCCATACAACCATTTTTTGCAAAGATAGACAGGACAAGGAACCAATGGCTCATCAATCTGTCTTTAGAAGTATCGGTATTGTTAAAACCATGTTCCTGGCAATAAAATTTTTTGAAAATTGAATTTTATACTTTTACTTTGTATTTCAAAGTGCTTTTAAAACAATCAATATGACACAACAAAATGATGCAAATTTTATTCAAGTAAACCCGATAGCTGCCGCTAAGCGTATGTTTATTGGTGCTGTTATTGCATTTGCTTTAATTCTCAGCTTATTACTCAGTGTAAAATATCCCAAGCCTGAATGGAGTACTTTATGGATGCTGAAGCCCTTGCTCATTACTCCATTAGCTGGAGCGGGAGGGGGTGCTTTTTTTTACTACATGACTCAAATCGTGAAAAATAATGTTTGGGCTAAACTGATCGCCACATTGGTAGGTATTGTTGGATATGTGATTGCTATTTGGCTGGGCTCTGTTTTAGGTTTAAATGGTACCCTTTGGGATTAATGAGTGAGTTCTTTTTAAACATAGGTTGAAGCAAAAAAAAGGTGACCATTCTTGGTCACCTTTCATTGGTTTTTCGCATTGTTTATGCTAAGTCAAAACGATCGAGATTCATCACTTTGTTCCATGCAGCCACAAAGTCTTTTACAAACTTCTCTTTAGCATCTTCACAAGCATACACTTCAGCAAGTGCGCGCAATTCTGAATTAGAACCAAAGATCAGATCAACACGGGTCGCTGTCCACTTTACTTCACCGGTCTTACGATCACGACCTTCAAACTCTTGTTGATGACTGTCTGTTGTAGCACTCCAAGAGGTTCCAAAATCCAACAAATTCACAAAGAAATCATTGGTCAATACACCCGGCTTGTTGGTGAATACACCATGCTTTGATTGATTGTAATTGGTATTCAAAACTCTCATACCACCTACAAGAACAGTCAGTTCGGGAGCTGAGAGTGTTAACAAATGAGCTTTATCAATCAGCATAGCTTCTGCAGTAGCCATTTGTTTTTCTTTGATATAGTTGCGGAAACCATCAGCTTGTGGTTCCAATACTGCAAATGATTCAACGTCTGTTTGCTCTTGTGAAGCATCAGAACGTCCGGGTGTAAATGGAACAGTTACATTATGTCCTGCATCTTTTGCGGCTTTCTCAATGGCTGCACATCCACCCAATACGATCAGGTCTGCCAATGACACTTGTTTCTTACCACTATTCGCATTGAAGTTTTGCTGAATTTTTTCCAGTGCATCCAACACTTTACTCAACTGAGTAGGATTATTCACTTCCCAGAATTTCTGAGGAGCCAATCTGATACGTGCACCATTCGCACCACCACGTTTGTCTGATCCACGGAATGTAGATGCTGACGCCCATGCGGTAGACACTAATTCAGCAACTGTTAAGCCGGAAGCAAGAATGCTAGCTTTTAATGAAGCGATATCCGAATCAGTGATCAATTCATGTGTAACAGCAGGAATAGGATCTTGCCAGATCAATTCTTCAGCCGGCACTTCTTTTCCGAGATAACGTGCACGTGGTCCCATATCTCTATGGGTCAATTTGAACCAAGCTCGTGCAAATGCATCTGCAAACGCATCCGGATTCTCATAAAAACGACGAGAAACTTTTTCATAAGCCGGATCAAAACGCATGGAAAGATCGGTCGTCAACATAAATGGAGCATGACGCTTACTTGAATCATGTGCATCCGGAACCAATCCTTCACCTGCACCATTCTTAGGTCTCCACTGGTGAGCACCTGCCGGACTCTTGGTCAATTCCCACTCATAGCCAAACAGGTTTTCAAAATAGTTATGGCTCCATTGTGTAGGTGTGGTAGTCCATGCACCTTCCAGTCCACTGGTAATGGTATCTGCACCTTTACCGCTTCCATAAGAATTGGTCCAACCCATGCCTTGTTCTTCAATACCTGCCGCGGCAGGTTCTTTACCAACATATTTACCGGGATCAGCGGCACCATGTGTTTTACCGAATGTATGTCCACCTGCAATCAACGCCACTGTTTCTTCATCATTCATCGCCATGCGACCAAATGTTTCGCGGATGGCTTTTGCTGCTAGGATTGGATCGGGATTACGATCTGGTCCTTCAGGGTTTACATAGATCAATCCCATTTCTGTTGCACCCAGTGGTGATTCCAGACTTTCCGGATTTCTATGGCTGGCAACAAATTCTTTTTCACTTCCCCAGTATACATCTTCATCAGGCTCCCACACATCTTTACGTCCACCTGCAAATCCAAAAGTTTTGAAACCCATGGATTCCATTGCCACATTACCTGCAAGGATCATGAGATCGGCCCAGGAAATTTTCTTACCATATTTTTTCTTGATAGGCCATAACAGCAAGCGCGCTTTGTCGAGATTGGTATTATCAGGCCAGCTGTTCAATGGAGCAAAACGCTGCATACCGGCACCGGCGCCACCGCGACCATCATAAGTACGATAGGTACCGGCGCTATGCCATGCCATACGAACAAAGAATGGGCCGTAATGACCATAATCTGCAGGCCACCAGTCTTGTGAATCTGTCATCAAATCTGTGAGGTCTTTTTTGATCGCATCTAAATCCAGTGACTGGAACTCTTTTGCATAATCAAAATCAGGATCCATCGGATCAGATAGTTCTGAGTGCTGACGAAGGATGTTGAGATTAAGTTGGTTGGGCCACCAATCGCGGTTACGGGTACCGCTACCGGCAACTTGTTTCAGCGAGCCGTTGTGAAACGGACATTTGCTGATGTCTCCGGCAGGATGTTGTTGTGCTGACATATGATTAGGTTTTTTATCGAATGAAACGAATGGATTGTATAGTAAAACTACAATCTTCTGAAACGCAAGATTACACAGACCTGTCAAATAAATCAAATTGATTATCTTTATAAACATATAGTTTTTATCTATGACACTCACCCAATTGGAATACATGGTTGCGGTAGATAGTTACCGTCATTTTGTACTGGCAGCAGAAAAATGTTTTGTCACACAGCCTACTTTGAGTATGCAGTTACAGAAACTGGAAGAGGAGCTGGGGGTGAAACTATTTGACCGTACCAAGCAGCCGGTAATACCTACGGAAATTGGTACCAGAATCATTGCGCAGGCCAGGGTCGTATTACGTGAAGCTGAGCGTATTCAACAAATGATCAATAGTGAGAAGAATGTGATGACGGGTGAATTGCGAATTGGTATCATTCCCACATTGGCGCCATATGTATTACCTACTTTATTCAAACAAATACGCACCAAATATCCGCAACTGGAATTGGTGATCAAGGAAACGATTACGGAAGAAGTGATTCATGAATTGAAAAATAATCGCCTAGATTGTGGGTTGGTGGTAACGCCATTGAAAGATGCATCCATTAAAGAGGAGGTCTTGTTTTATGAAGAGTTGTTTGTGTATGTGTCCCGGAAAAATGCATTGTATGATAAGAAATATGTGTTGGCAGATGATATCAATCCAGACCAGTTGTGGTTATTAGAAGAAGGACATTGTTTCCGCTCACAGGTATTGAATCTATGTGAGCTGCGCAAAAGTGCAGACCTGCATTTTAAATATGCAACCGGAAATATTGAAACATTGAAAAGAATGGTTGATAAAAGTGATGGGCTTACCATTCTGCCCGAATTAGCCGTTATGGAATTCAATAAAAATCAGATGAAGCTGGTGAAGCGATTAAAAGATCCAGCTCCGGCACGAGAGGTAAGTCTGGTTACACATCGTGATCACATCAAAACCAAACTCATTCAAACTTTGAAAGATGAAATTCTAGAGATGGTGCCCAAGCAAATGCGGCAATTGCGGAATAAGAAAGTAGTGGAGATTACGGATTGATGATGTACTTATTATCTTGAATTACGCAGCTGATCAATACTTTCACACATTTCTGCCAATAGCTGACTAAGTTCCGGATGCGTTTTTTGTAAGTTGGTGAGCAGTTCAGGGTACCTTTCTAAAAGTGGTTTTATTTTACTTTTTTTAGGTAGGCTTTTATCTACAATCACTTGCCCGGAAGCCTGCAGGTCTGTCTTGACCAAATCGTCTAAACTGACTTCGAAAAAATTCGAAATCGAAATCAGCGTATCAATATCCGGATTGTTTTTTCCATTTTCCCAATTCGACCAGGAGCTTTGCGGAATTCCAAGTATAGCAGGTATTTGCCCCTGTTGAATCTGACGGCTCCGTCTGAGGAAGTATAAATTGTTGGCTAGCAGTTTCACGGTAATCAATGGTTGTGAACAAATATTTGATATCAAGATATGGATAATATCCAAATATTGGTATTAAATTTATCCTGTGACCAAAAGTATGGCAAAATGAAATGGGTGGAAGAATATGCTGACTGACAGGATCAATATCAGCACTATTTTTTTAGAAATGGTTTAGAAAGCCAAGACTTGTACCCTAGGAAAAGGAGGATGTATGCAACCATTTGTAATGAATCAATATTCGCAGTCTACTTATCAGCAATGTTTAGTAGACTGCATTGTAAAAGCAGTTAATCCTGAAATGATTTTTCTGCTGGGTGCTGCTGTGTATCATCGAAGTAGTAAAAGTATATTCCAAACCTCAGCACCTGTTTCACAGTATATGACCGATTATATTCTGTTGGTTTTACTGGAGAACCTTGATAATAGAGAACCGCATGAATGGCAGGATAAGATTGAAAACCAAGGGATACCTGTAACCAGCATCGTATTGCCTATGTATACATTTAATGCGTGGTTGAAAGCAGGACATCGATTTGCTGTCAACGTACAACAATCTGCGGAGATCATCTATCATTCGGGAAAACATCCATCACAGGTTTCATATACAGCAAGGCCCCATGATGAAGAGATTGGCATTGAAAAATATTGGCGAGATGGAATCACAAAAGCCAAAGAATTCTTAGCCGGTTCAGAACTGTACAGAATCAGGAAACAATATGCGATGGCGGCTTTTATGTTACACCAATCGGCAGAGCAATCTTTACATACTTTATTGAAAGTAGGTACGGGATATCATGCAAACACACACAATATAGATAGGTTATTACGTTATGCAGGTCTTGTATCAGATCAAATATCTAACATCTTTCCACAAAAAACGGAGGTAGACAAACAACTATTTCATCTATTACAAAAAGCATATAGTGATGCGCGGTATAAAGCAGATTATACCATCAGTTATGATCAGCTATTGTGTTTAACAGAGAAAGTAAGATGTATGCATGAAGTATTATCGGACTTTAGGAGTGCTAAACTTTCTGGCCGTCATGTTGCTTAATTCATGAGTATCAACTTTTGAATCGACCAACAACAGCCAATAATAAAAAAGCCCACCTTCGCTTTGTAGCCGCCATAGTTATACGACGGCGGCAAAGCTTCGGCGGGCTAGTAGTCCCGACAAGTTCGATTTCCGAACATTTGATAGATGATTTGAAGCTATTGGAGAGAATAATTCTTTGATTATTAAACGACTATAAAGTTTAACCCAAAGAGAATTGCTCGAACTATTTTGATTAAATAAAGACTGAATTTATAGGTTATGGTTACCCTGATTTTTGGGATAGGGTCAATATCAGTGGCGCGAGAAAAAGCTACGGGAAAAATTAAGGAGATATCGGAGTGCAAGCTCCGTCAGATTATATTTCAACCTGTAAAGAAACCTAGCGTATAATGGAGATATGTGTAATCTTTTCACAATTTCGCAGAAAAATTGACACTGGCAATTGCCTGAAAATCATTCGATTAAAATAAAAATTAACATAAAGGTTAATAAAATTTAAAATAATTAATTAAAATGTATAATTTTGAATTATGAAAATGTATGTATGGCAAAAAAAGAAGCGTTTAAGATTCGAATTCATGACAACGACCATCCGCCGCCACACTGTCATGTGTATTGTTCGGATGGATCAGAATTGGTAATAACTCTTCCACTATTGATAGAGTTATTTGGAAAAAGGGTAAACAAAAAAATTCGAAAACATCTGGAAGAACGATTAGACGAACTCACCGAAGAGTGGGATTTGAAAAACCCTGAAAAACACAACTAAAATGAACAACTGGGACAACATATCATATCAGACAATTAAAAGTGCATTCGTAAACAACGATGTTATTGTCGTTGAATTTAATGATGATTCTAAAGTAAGCGTAGATGCAAGTTCATTGCTGCCGTTTGCCAGTGAAACTCAACTTAAAACACTGACATCGTCTTCAATAAGTAATAATTCTTATGAAATACTAATTGATCTTACTGGCACGCCAGTTTCGATTCCATGGGATAAGATTAGGGTGTTGACAGATAAAGAATTCGGAAGATTTATGGCCGAAAAAGCTGAGGAGCAGGCAAAACTCATCGGTATTAAGTTAAAACGACTAAGAGAAAGAAAAAGTATTAAAAGCATCGAATTGGCGGAAAGATCGGGTATTACGGCCCAAACTATCTCTAGGATTGAAAAGGGGCATACTGATGTTGGTTTTTCGACTTTGAGGAAGTTGTTGGCTTGTATGGGTTATTCACTAAAAGATCTTGCGACTGAAGAATTTGAAATGGAGATAGAAACAGAGTCGGAAAAAACATATACTCAACTGCTGAAACGTTTGGGTAAATGTGGAGTTGATACAAATCTATTAGCCAATAGAGTTATTCCTAAAAATATCCATAAAGCGCTATCAACTTCAAAAAGCAAACAGCCTAGCTTGTTGCTAAACGAAGCAGTAAGTTATATATCGACTGTCTTTGGTTGGTCACAAGATGAAGTTTGGAGTAGTAACAATCTTCAAATCCCGACAAATGCATATTCTGAGGCATTGTTTAAAATGCCTATAAATGCGAACATAAATCAAATCAAAGCATATGCTCATTATGGTTATTATTTAGCTAAAGTAGCATTAAAGGCATTTAATATAAAACCTGTATTGGATTATCCTTCTGATACTAATGATTTTAAAAAGGTCTTGATTGAACACTACGATGGCGTAAATTTAGAATCAATAATTAGATATGCATGGGATATGGGTATCATTGTACTACCCCTTAACGATAGTGGTTTATTTCATGGGGCTTCTTGGAATATTGGTGGTAGGCATGTTGTGATAGTTAAACAAAACACAAAATTTCATTCTAGGTGGATTTTTGATTTACTTCATGAATTGTATCACGTGTTTGATCATTTACAAGAGCCAGATACTTCTATTGTGGAGGCAGGTGAAATTTCACCTTTTGCAAGCGATGAATCTATGCAAGAGCGAGAAGCCAATTCATTTGCTAATCTTGTTTTATTTGATGGGAAGGCGGAAGAATATGCGCAGAAAAGTATTGAGGCAGCGAAGTGGGATTTACGTGGATTAGCTACAAATGTGAAAAAAATTTCTAAACTTTATAAAATCCGGGAAGATAGTCTTGCAAACTATCTCGCCTTTCGATTGAGTTTTCAAAATCAGAATTGGTGGGCGCAAGCCAATTCTCTGCAAACGTCTGATCCCCCCCCATTCAATGTTGCAGCAACTGTATTTAATGAAATGATATCCTATAATAAATTAAATCCTATTGAAGGAAATCTTCTAAAAATGGCAATTGATCAATAATAACTATTGTTATGTCTAAGTCTATTAAATTCAACAAAGTTCCTGTTGAGATTCCAATTTCGGAACTCACCCCTTTTAATATCAGCTGTGGTAGTACCAAATGCGAAGAAGGGTATCATTGCTTTAGAATGACACCGAAACAGATTGAAAAAAAGGGTGAATCCGGTCTTTGTAAATCATGCGGTGTAAGTCTTATCGACTGGAAGCGAATGAATATGCGTGATTCGAGAGATGCAAAATTTATTTTTGCGTCTCTGAGAAATGAATTGTTTCGTCATATGTATTGGCATATTAAGATAGATGACGAAGCTTTGAAGCTTGCAGCTGAAATTGGCCCCTCCGGTATTGCTGAAACTGCAATGATGAGGATGCGTGATAAAATCGGAATTGAAAAGCCGTATCGTAAAGGAATTACTCCCTACACTGGAGATGTCGTTTACTACGCTCAACATGCAACGGCGACATGTTGCAGGCGATGTATGCAGTATTGGTATAACATACCAGAAGGCCGAGCGCTAAACGCCGAAGAGCTCAAATTTACTACAGATTTGATCAATCTGTATGTTGAAGAGCGACTACCGAAACTGTATATATAAATTGATTTGTAAATTTAATTTTACTTATAGACGCCATTAACCAAAACTTATGGGAACACTAACAAATGGATCGATTGTTTCTTACATGAAACAAAATAAATTAATCATCAACGCTAGAAAAAAAGCAGATGGGGAATTTGATGTTGAGGCTGCAAGTTACGATCTGTCGGTAGGCATTGCTGTTAAGAAAAAACATGGTACGAAACCTTTTCAGAAACGTCATGAAGTGTATTCAATAGATGATTCGTCAAATAAAAAGAAAAGGGATAAAACGATCACGTTAAGCCCAGGTCAGATGGTGTTTGTTATCACAAATGAAGAAATCGATATGCCGCTTGGCATTTGTGGAACTGTATATTCACGAAATAGCTTAGCGTTAAAAGGGATTCTCGCTTTAAATGCTGGGCATATCGATCCTTGTTACAAGGGGCCTATCACAATTAAACTGATAAACCTTCGTTCTGTAGATTTTACCTTGAAATTGGGAGACCCAATTTTTACAATTGTTTTTCACACTCTTGATATTAATAAGGACGAGGAGTTAGGCAAGTTTGATAGAACGGTCACCAAAGACGAAATGCTCAGTAGAGTTATTTCAGCAACAGATGAATCATTGGATAATGCTTTATATGATCTTGCACTTTTACGAGAGTTCGTAAAAGAACGTGAATTCGGCCGGGCGATGCGAAATTGGTTCTTTAAAACCTTTTGGGGCATTATAACGGCGATCTTTGCACTTACGATTGCTCTAGCCGGCGCAATTGTCTCAATCTCTAAATTATATGAACTTGTAAAAGGGTGGATAAGCTAATAAATAGTTATGGAGCCGAAATTGATAAACACAAATGATTTTTCAGCGCATTTACGCAGTAAAGCGATCGATTTAGAGAACAAAAAAATTTTGATTACAAATTTTTCTGGGTCTCAGCAAGAACAAGATTTAACAGAGCCTGTCAATTGCAATGGCTTTGGAAGAATTAGACATTTCAAACTTGGCTCTGGAAGAAATTGGCCGGCTAATCCTTTACCAATTTTGCCAGCCTCTAAAGCATTAGGAATAGCTGCTTCTAGCGAGATAAGATCTCAGGTCTTCCAGAATTCTGTATGCAATTGGAGATGCTGGTACTGTTTTGTCGATTACAGCTTATTAAATGGAGATAAAAAAAGAAGTGATTTTTTTACATGTGATCAGTTACTCGAAATGTATTTGCAGCAAAAGAATCCTCCATTAATGATTGATCTTACAGGAGGACAGCCGGATTTGACACCTGAATGGGTTCCATGGATGATGGAAGCTCTAATAGATAAAGGAATGCAGGATAAGGTTTTTTTGTGGTCTGATGATAATTTGAGTAACGAATACTTCTGGACTTTTCTTACTTCGAAACAAATCGATTTAATTTCAGGATATAAGATGTATTCTCGAGTATGTTGTTTCAAAGGGATCGATGAGCATTCCTTTTCTCTTAATACCAAAGCAGAGCCTGAATTTTTTAATAAACAGTTTGATCTTATTAAACGTTTCATTGATTTGGGGATTGACTTGTATGCATATATTACATTAACTGCTTCGACTGCTACAGATTTTGAAAGCGTTGTGCCGCGCTTGCTTGATAAAATGCAAATAATCAATGAAAGATTGCCTCTTCGGACTGTGCCGTTAGAAATCTTTGAATTTTCGCCAGTAAAAAATAGGATGAAAGACGAATTTCACGATGCGATGAAAGGGCAATATATTGCAAATGAAATATGGCAAAAAGAACTTGAGAGGAGATTCTCAGCAACAGAAAGAGCAGCCGCCATAACGGAAATACAATACTGAGAATAGAAAAATGAATCGAGAGCTTATAAAAAGTTCAATTATTAAACAATGTGGCACGCCACGTGATTTTGCATTCCTGTCGAGAAATTCTTCAGGGTTAGATCCTATTGTATTAAGCGATTTACTTCAAGAGCTAGTTGTGTCAAAAGATTTACGTCATAGTAATGGACTTTGGGTGGCGAAACATCATCGCTTTAATGTTACGGAGGATAGTAAAGATCGTCTGGTGATGCCTTATAGCTTCAAGGGTATTGATGCATTGATACCTTTTTACAGTATTTTTAAAAAGCCACATCCTCTCGATTACGAATGGCGCAACTCTGCAGGAACGTTATCTTTTCTTAATGATTATGTGCAAGAAAGAAATCAAAAACAAGACCGGGTGTTACTACTCGGGATGCCAAGTTTATTTATAAGTGCATACTATAATAAAATGCCGCAAGAGTTTGTTTTGATTGATAGAAATGGCCCTTTGTTAGAAGATATAAGAAAAACCGTTGAGAAGAATGGCAGGTTTAAAATTGTCGAAGAAGATATATTTACAATTGATACTAAACAGATCGGAAATTTTCATTCTGTTTTTATAGATCCCCCATGGTATTCTAACCATTATCTACATTTTATGTGGACTGCAGCTCAATGTCTAGAGGTCGGTGGATATCTAGGAGTGAGCTTCCCTCCTGTAAACACGAGGCCTGGTATTGAAAAGGAAAAAGTCGATTTAATTAATTATTGTGAGCAGCAGGGATTATATCTTGAATTGATACAATCTAATAGACTAGAGTATGTAATGCCCTTTTTTGAGTTCAACGCATTGCGCACTGCTGGCATTAAAGATATTCAACCCTTTTGGCGATTAGGTGATTTCGCGGTGTTCAGAAAAATGAAAGATGTTGATGAGGAAAGGCCAAATGATGAACGAACGCCTGAATCTTGGACAGAAATTGACATTAAGGGAGTGCGTATTCGAATCAATGAGCAAGTAATACAAACGCCTAATGAAGAATTCGTTAATCATTTAATTAAAGGGGACATACTCCCAACCGTGAGTTCTAGAGATTCAAGGCGGATAAATGCAAATGTTTGGACATCAGGAAACCGTATTTTTCAAGCAAAAAAGCCATCCGAATTCATCACATATACACATATGTATAAAAAAAGTGACAAAAGTCCATTAAAAGATTATAAAATTGTGTCCGAGTTACTCGACTATATCGTTGATATTGAGACGAAAGAGTATCAAAACTACATAGATTGGATACAAAATGAAATGGAAAGACCGATTACTTAAAAGTTTACAGAGTAAGTTAGTAAGTGATGATGTGTGGAAAGATTTTATTGCTAAAATCAATGGACCTTCACCTGAAATTACGTTGCACTTAGCTGTATTTACCGAACCTATTCTTGGAAAATTACTTGCTGGTAAGAAAACATTGGAATCAAGATTCTCGAGCAATAAAGTGACACCCTATGGCAGGGTTAAAAAAGGGGATATTGTTGTTGTTAAAAAATCAGGTGGTCCCGTTGTTGCTATATTTATTGCCGGCACTGTAAAAAAATATCATGATTTAACCCCAGACCAGATTATCTATTTTCGTGATGAACTCAGTGATAAACTTGGGCTCTCAACTGACGATATATTTTGGAGTGAGAAATCAAACTCGAAATATGCCACATTTATAAATGTAACTCATATGAAGCAGTTGATACCGTTTTCCGTAGATAAAAAAGATAGGACAGCTTGGACTATTGTTAAAGAGCAGAGAAATGAAATGTTTTAACCTCATTCTATGTTGTTAAGTAAATCTATAATTGTTCTTGGGCAGATAGGAAGCGGGAAGACTACTGTTGCAAGACAATTGAGTAGTTCAGCGAATATTCCCATGGTTTCGTTTGGAGAATATCTGCGATATTATCTTAAGGATGTGTTGAAAATTGAAATTAATCGCAAAAATCTACAGGATACTGGCCAGGCCCTAATTGAAAATGATCCCGTAGAATTTTTGAACAATGTGATTAGTTTCAATACTTTCGACCCCAAAGAGATAATATTTGACGGAGTGCGGCATAAAACCATTTTGGAATCTCTTAAAAAAATCAGTAAGAAGGTAGTGATTATTTGTGTCGATGTCCCAGATAATATTAGACTTAAAAGGGTAGTAAATCGCGATGATGGAATTGATGCAAATTCCGCCGCTAAATTATTTAATGTTGCTAATGCACATCCTGTAGAGAAGGAAATAAAAGAAATGATGAGAGACTGCGATTATCATATTGACAATTCGAAAGAAATTGAGAATTTGATAGCACAATTAAACTCTATTACATTATAGTATAAAACCTTTCTAAACTGGGCATTCATTCTTATTTTCTACCTGTCAATTGATATAAGACTGAACAGAATCTCTCTAAGGGTTAAAGTAAACTCATCACCTTAAGCAACAAGAATAATATACATTTCTTCAACTATTAAAAAATGGCGGTATTGAAATAAAAGATCTGCCGGTTGAGTTAAGTCTACTTTATAGAAAAAAAATAACTTTAAATGAATTTTATATTGCTTTTTAAGCTTTGTTTACCCTTGGCAAAACCCCGTAATAACTCCTAGGGATTTGACAAGGTAAAACAAGGTATTTTCTGATTTGGTTACTACTATGACTACTTGTATTTCTAGGACTACCTGTTTTTTTCTTTATGTTTTTTAATCAGGATGGTAAGTTCTTTATCCAAAATTGATCTGACATCATATTTGATCTGAAAGTAGTTGTCCATAGTCTCCTGATCCGTTATATCATACACCTGTGGTATTGGTTTAAAAGCCGCCATCTCTTTATTCATGGCAACGGTATCATTGATGATTTCTGCATGGAACATTTTAAGGTCGATTTTTTCATCGGGATTGTCACCTACAACGCCTACAAACTGTCCGGAGGAAAGAGATGAAATCTTGGAAGCAGGAACAGCGCTTTCTAACTGTTTGGAATAACTAACGGATGTATCTCTCCGATTCACCGTAATATTTTCCCTGTCTTGCAAAATCTTACCAAATCTTTCAGATAGCGATTTAGCAGTGTCGCCGCTTACCTGCCCACTAATTACATTGGCGCAAATATCTTTGATCACATCCGCCTGCTTACCGTAGTCTTTTTCCAATTGACTAAAATCCTGCATGGCGAGGGTGGTAGCCACCTTATTACTCCTTGCAGTGGCGATCAGATCATCTACATTGTTTACAACAATGGTCGGGAACTCATCAAATACGAGAGAACATTTAAGTCTCCCTTTCTTATTGATACTGCGTAGTAATCGAGAGATATATAATGACAATACTGCGCCGTAAATCGTTTTCTTTTCAGGATTGTTTCCAAGGCAAAGTAATTTCGGCTCATTTGGATTGTTGATGTCAAGGGTAAAATCATTTCCGGATAATACCCAATAGAGTTGTGGTGAAGCGAGACGTGCCATCCCAATTTTAGCACTGGCGACTTGTCCTTCTAGCTGATCGGTAGCTTTGTTCTGGTATGCGGTGATAAACGGATTGACAAATACTTCTATTTCAGGTTGTGAGTTTAAGACCGGCAACAACTCTTTGTACTCCGCTTGCATTAGTTCTATGACATGTGGCAAAGTGCAGAACCTTCCATCTTCGTATTTGCGTAAATACCAGATAATGGCAGTCACATAGTTGATCGGCGACTCCACAAAGAAATCTCCTTGTTTGGTGATCCAATCTCTGTTTAGCCCCAATAATATTGAACGGGCGGATTCAATTGCATCGGTTATATCTGTCATTCCTTCCGGCTGCAAGGGATTGCATCTGTGGGAACATTTCAGGTCATCGAAATTAATTGAATAAAAGGCAGGTTTACAGGCAAAGCGGTCTTCATATTGACAGAGCCAGTTGTATGCCGCCTTAGAGAGATCATCATACTTAAAATCATAAATAAACATCGCATACCCTTTTTGTAACTGTTGCTTAATCATGGGTAGTATGATAAACCATGACTTACCAGCACCTGGGCTGCCAGTTACTAACAACCCCCTAAATGGATTGATGATGTTAATATAACTGGGGCGTGTTTTACCTTTCAACTGGTAGCGTGCGTTGAAACTAAAAGAGTATTCATTTTGTAATAATCTTTCTTCCTGTGGGAAGGTTTCATTATCCGAGTTAAATACATCCGTTGAGAATTGCAGATGTACATACCTGCTAATCTGTGTACCTGAAGCCAGTATGATGAGATATGCTCCAATACAAAAAATGAAATAAAAAATGGCTCTTGTAATAACTGATCCATACACGCTTAATACCCATGTACTGGAATAGAAAAGTATCAGGCCACCGATGAATAGTATTACTGTTTTACGAATATCCTTACCTGGCTCTTTTTTCCCCTCAGCACCCAGTAGTGATATGCCCAAAAAAATAAGTGCTCCTGTTTTGGAAGAGAGTGGTGAGGAGAACATTCCGGTGCGTTGAATATTCAGGAGTAAATTGTCTGTAAACTTTAAGGTGATGCCCCAAGTAAGGAATGCGCCGTAACAATAGTAATAACAGTGGAGGCAGAGTAAAGCAACACTAATCAGTCTTGACAAGTCAACTATCTTTCTTAACCCCTGTTCATTTTCACCAGTTGTCATGCTTTTGGATTTATAGGTTAATGGTTATCGTTTTCTTTCTTTTTTCGTTTCCTTAATTCATAGGGTGTTTGCTCTGCTTCCCAGTCAGGGTGTAGCAGCGAATCAAGTAAGTCGGTTTGTAAGGACTTTTCTGTTGTTAGGAGATTTAAAATTGAAGTCCCTTTTGGCAGTTGTTTTATTGTCTGGTTGAATTGTTTTTTAAGTCCGGCAATGCTGTATTCTTTGCCCAATTCTGATCCATTAATGACAGCTTTATTTAAATGATCAACATACGTGATCCCATAGGTTCTTCCCTCCGCATTTGTCCTTAGCACTGTCACAACTTTTTTTTCAAGTAGTAGTGCTGTCAATTGTGACATCCTGATTGGCTTTTTTTTAAGTGTCTGATCAAGTATATCTTTTAAGGATTGGACATGTCGATCTCTATTTTTGCGATTTGTTGCAAACTTTTTTTCGAGCGTAACAAGTGTAGGCTGACTAGGAAGTGAGCTTGCTTTGATAGGTACGCCGATCTTGTTACCGCTCTCATCCAACAGACGGTATTGCAATCCTTTGTGTTTGCGGATAATGCCATTTTCTTTTCCTTCATCTGCAATCACATTGAACTGTTTTAGTACAGCATTGAAAGCCGGAAGCGAAATAATATTGTAATTGTCTAATACTTGGGAGGTAATATTTGCGATGCTGCGACGTGTCTCTGAATAGCCATAATGTGCAACTTCAATATCAATCGGCTGCAAGATGTACTCCTTTGTTTTTTCCTGTTTGGATGCTGGAACAAGTGCGAAGATTTCTTCAATCTCTTTGCGGGCAGGTTCAGATACATTACGCCCGATATTATGGGTAGGTATACGGGAACCATCGGAGCGAATGGTTGTAGATACAATATGAATATGTGGATGACCTGCATCATGGTGTTGGTAGATAAGATAGGGCTGCTCACCGAAACCAATTCTATCCATGTAGGCTGCTGCAATCAAGTTGAGTTTTTGAGTTGAGTGGTTTTCGGATGGGTCAAAATTCAGGGAAATATGAATCGTTTTTGTTTGTGCCCGTTCATTGAGTTTATTTCTTGATTCAAATACATCTAGCTTCTGGTAAAAATTCATACAGGATGCAGGCAAAAGAATATTTCCTTCGCCAATGCATTTGGCTTTTCCTTTTTGCACTTTTTGTTCATTGTAATTCAGTGCACGGTTGATCGTTATGGGCATGGTTATTTTTGCGACCATTGTACTATGATTTGATGTGCGTGTACCAGCAGGTCGGTTAATTGGGTTTGGATATGTTCACGGGTAGTCGCATATTGTTCCGCCCAATTACGGAATTCGGGGATGCGGTCAAGTGTATGTAGTTTGTGAACGACCTGATTAAAATTGTGACCGATACAATTGATCTCTTTTTTAATGGCAATGAGTGAGAGGGTCATCTCATCGATAGATTGGTTGCGAACCAGTTTTGTCACGGGTTCATGTAACGCCAATTTGCGTAAGTAGTTACTATTGGTTTTCTCTGTCGTTCGCTTGCGATTTTTTTCCAGCAGTTGATACTCTGCTTCGTTCATGCGAACGGTGACCCATTTGTTGCGGACTGTACTTTTTTCCATCTTCACTACATTTCATTTTCACATCTAGCACGAACGAGTTCCGAGTGAGTGCCCGGTTAACCCAAACGTGCAACGTTTGTACATCTTGCCGGTGCAGGGACAAGCGCCTTTCTGTTAAGCGGATATAAAATTACCTCCAATAAGATAGTGGTGAACTAAGAGATCAAATAATGATACATTCAAAAGGGCCTATGGTATGTTAGAATATTTTAAAAAGCGATTACAAAACCATACTGACATTCTGCTGCTTCTGCGGCAGCTTCAGCGTAGGTAGTAAAGGATTTGATATTGCCATTTTCGTCGAGTACAAATTGCGGTTTGTGGAAGCGTTCAATCACATAAAAAGGACCCTCTTCAGGTGGATCGTTGGGGTCGATTTCCATAAGCATCAAGAGTAAGTGTTTCATGATTTTTTCTTTTTATTTAAGGTGATGGGAACAGGTTGAGAACGGAAATCTTTTAGATTCAAAAAAAAGCCGCGGTAGCGGATCATTCCTTCTCTGAATAAACTCCATAAAAGTGAAGCTCCGAGTGCACTTAATGAGGTGTTGATAAAGAGATCCTGTTTTAAGAGTGCATCAGCCAAAGAGCAGCTTGGCATTTCGGTGTCATCTGTAGCTTTGAGCAGTGTTGCATATTCGTTTGTGACCCAGGGTAATTTATCCGAGGTAGTAAATTGCTTAGAGGTGGGTTGCTTTACTGTTTGGACTGTCGAGAGAAAGACCTGACCGGTATATTGTGAGTTACCAAAATCCATCCAATAGATACTACGATCACGGTGGTAAGAGCCAGTCGAATTTCTTTTTAACGCATCTGCGATTTTGAATCGTGAAGCCGCCGTGTCTACACAGGAGATCGTAATATTCGAGCGCATTAGTTCAGGGTCGGCTTTTCCGTTCTCAAAACGGGCGCAGACGGACTTCCAGTTGGTACCAAAAAAACGGTTTATTCTTGCGATTAGCGCAGCCGCTTTTGGCTGCCCAAGTTCGCACGTGGCAAATAACTGTCTACCTAAATTGGCTTCAGTGATCAAATCATCATCAAAGCATCTTACAAATAGTCCTGGATGACCAAGCGCAATGAGCGAATGATTCATGCGGGATAATGCTGTTAGTACCTGGCTGCCGGTGCCTCCTGCGCCTATAAGATTTACTACTACCGGATTGGTCGGAGAGAGGAGGTAGGGATCGCTAAAGTGAACGATGGGGTTTTGTGTTTTCATGCAATGAGATTTTTTAATGTACAGCGATGTTTTTGCAGGCACGCTACAGGGAATTTTTTGTTATTGTTCAACAGCGATTTATACACTTGAATGATATTACCCTTGATGGGTGAACTTCCCTCTACCACATGGGAGAATTTGCTCCGAAAGAAATAGGTTTCCCACTGGCTAATAAATGTTTCTAAACAACTGTATTGGTCAATGTCGATATTTACCGTTCCCATGCAGACATTTCCGCTTTCATATACATTAAAAAATGGTGCATGATAGAGTTGTGATGAAAGTATTGGTCGACTGGTTTCTTTTATTGCAAAAATGCTTATGTGGTTGCGATCTGCTTTCCAGATCAGCCCGGGTAAAGCATAGCTGCCTTCGTTTAAGCCAAGGGAAGAAATAAATAACATTTGTCTGCGCATAGGAGGAGTGTACCAAAGTGCAAATCCATTTTGTCCAGTGTGCGTATGAAGAATGTGCTGCGGCAGCAAACCTTTTGGTTGCAGGTATCGGTCGGTCAGGTGCTCTGTGGTTAGTAAGTTTTCTGCCAGCTCCTGACTCTCCGCCAGACTAAGTGGATGAGGGTCAATTAGTTTACCTGAACCATTGACATCATAGGCTTCTACATAGAAGTCGTTGACTTGCTTATTGGAGCGATAAAAAAGCATAGCTTTTACAGGTTCATGCAGTGTGGTAAATTCCCTAGTTATGTTTTTCATGCTGTCAGTTTGTAGGTAATGGTGGATAGGTCGCTTAAAGACTGAAGTAATAATTTTTCAAAATTCAGGTTGCTATTTGACGTAGACCCGTTTGAATGGAAGTATTCAACTACTGCTGGTTGCTCGAAAACACAGCGTTCCTGCAAGTCACTATTGATGTACTCCATCAGGCAGTCGTGGAGCCAGCTGTTATCGTCCCAGAAGAAAGAGAAATACTGATCAGGATATGCCCTTTCGTCTTCCGGCTCTTCGAGGTGTTCGGTGTAGATATTGTCAAAGAAATTTCTTTGAGGATAGTGTACATACAATGAAAGAAACCGCTTTGCGATGCCGAGAAATTCTTCTTCGTTTTTTTCCAGCGGTTGATAGTCTTTTACCCGCTGTTCAAATGCGTAAAGATGAATGGGGGCACGCACCGTCCCTTCCAGTATTGGCTGCTTTCGGCGCATAGCTGTTATCAGTGCTTTGTTTTCTTTCCATTCCTGCGGCTCATATTCGCACTCACTGTTTTCCAACCAGTCTGCAATGGCGTCATAGCAGCCGGTTAAAAAATCGTTGCCACTGGGAAGAGACATGCGGATAACATTATAGAGGTAGGAGTAGATCGAAAGCATTAAAAAGAATGTCTTTTTTTCTCCTCTTTGGTGTAACCAGTCAAGGGCGTTAAGCGACACATAATACAGGGTATAGCTAATGCCGATCTCTTCAACTGTCGCAAGCATCGTTTCTCCCTTGTTTTGCGTAATAATCAGACTCGTTTGCGGATTTGATTTTGACAATTCTTTTTTTGCTTGCTCAAAGGCTGAAAGGAGACAATATGGGAACGTGTTGGAGGAAGCAGTAATAGTAATCAGCTTATACTTATTTGAGAATTGGTTAAGTGAAGCAAAAAATTGCTTTTCTACGGTCGGGGTTTTAGCTCTTTTACATCCATCAAAATGGGATACTGCCGCAAAGGACTGATTCAAAAAATCATAGGGAGCATGGCCGTGGGAACCGGCTGTAGTTTTTGCTTTTTTATGGTTGCGGCATCGGGTAGGCGATTTAGCCGGGTTACGAAGGCTCCGAGTTGTTGATAGTGCTGGCATAATTTCTCGTCTTTAGGTGCTTTGATGTATCTAGTGTCTTTGTTTTTTTTCATTATTATCCTTTTGTTCCGAGGTTAGTTTGGAATGTGAATTCTACCCGGTCATTTTTGATTTCCGGACCTTCCATTTTTGCCGTGGTCAGTTCGGGATAGGTCTGTGAATAAAAGTTTAGCACTGATTCGGGTAACATATCTAGAGATGGATCGGATAATTCAATACTTGTTCCATTGTGGTTAAAGAGGAATATCCGGGGTAATTGGTTGACTATTAACATAGGTTTTCATTTTTTAAGATTAATTGAAATCATCCTCTGATTCTTCCTGTTCATATTCATCTTCATTTTCTTCTCGTTCTTCTTCACTCAGGTCATTGTTGTTATGTTGAACTTCTGTGTTTTCAGGTTCTTCAAAAAGAGAAAGTGAGCCATGTTGGCTGCGCAACTGTTGTTCTTTTTTTCTGATCTCTTCTGTGAACTCCGGGTAGGCTTTTGGATTTGGCAACTGACCAATGGCTTCACCCATCTTCTTTTGTTTTTCTAGTTCGTTTACTTTGTTCATCTGTTCCTCAAACTTTTTTCGTTTGCTATTCTTATCATTTTTGACAAAGGTCTCTTTGTCTTTTACCTGTTTACTTTCCTTTTGTGCCTTGGTCTGCGCTGCTTCATAGGCGCTCATGTTGGTAGCAAGTGAACTGGTCTTTTGCAGGGGAGATGTTATAGCATCAAAAAAACCTTCATCCAGTTTCTCTTCATCACCGTTTAAGACAAGTGGTGGAATTATTTGCAAGGCTTTGTCTTTTACTGAATCATCTACAAGCAAGACAGATACAATCATACTGTTGGTAGATTGACGTTGGATATTAATACGCAAAGTGCCGTTAAGGGCGAGCGTGCTTAGGGCAGAAAAGAAATTTGTTTTCATAAACATTGTTTTATGTAGTTATAAAATGGGTAGTGACCAGAGTTTATTCATATCATAACCTGCCTGTAAAAAGTAATGATCGAGATAGTTTTTTACGATTGATGGCTGGTAGTTTACACTGTACTTTGTATCAATATATTTTTTGCGTGAGTTGATGATCCATTTGCAGACAGCCACTGCGTCTCTGGCTTCGTCAGCACTACTATCACCTCCTGATAATTTAAAGCTGTAAGTCACATACCTATTCCAGAAAAATTGTTGTTCAATGAATTCTTTGGTCATAGGACGTTTAATGTGTGGCACTTGCGTAACGCCAAAAGGATGCTTGTTGAAATAATCTACTTCTTCTTGCAAAGATTCCCAAGTGTTGAACTTTATGCCTGTATTCGATCCGTAATGAAGACTTAAATGATCGTTCAGGCTTTTAAGGAAGGACTCATTTCTATAAATGGGTTTCAATATGATATTCATGTAGCGTCCCATACATAAAGTATTAGGTGATTAATTGAGTTGCGCGAGTGCCTGTAGTTTTTGGAGGATGTCTTTCCAGTATTTTTTCTGTACTTCTTCAAAATCACGGAACGGCTCATTTGCATCGAAATAGCCAAGGAACATATTTGCCTGACTGATGGCTGCTTGCAGATCCGTGATTTTTATTTTCTCTCCACTTATGTCTGTGATATACATAATTGATTTTTTAAGGGCAGCCCGGAGGCTGCCCTTGTGAGCGTTGCTGTTTAAGTGTTTAGAAGGGTAAATCAGCCACAGGCTCCGTGATATCTGTTGGAATAACCGTTGCCGGCACTTCGGTTTTTGCAGGCTGGATCAATTTGATCTCATTGGCGTTGCAGTTGATAGAGCCGACAGCTTCTCCCTGCATATTCGTATAGGCCAATGGGAAGATGCGACCCGCTACTGTTACTATAGCGCCTTTACGTAAAATCTTTGCAATACCAGTACCCAACCACCATGCTACATTGATGTAGGTGACGAACTCTTTTGTTTCAGTAGAACCCTTGGGGCGGTATCGTTCGTTCATCGCTACTGAAAAGTTGATTACTTCCTTGTCGCCTTTAACTGTGCTGATTTTTGCGTCAGCGGTAATTCTTCCTGTGAATTCCATGATATAATTTTTAAATGGTAAAAAATTGGAAACAGGAGATTTCTTATCAATCCCCTCTTTAGTGACAACGTGAGGGGTTGATAAGGAATGTCCGTGTTGAGATATAGAGAATTCAACAGTGCAATACCTATCAAGGGTATGATGATGAATGGAGCGTCGCAAGGGACGAAAAATCAGGGAACTCAAGATGACAAACACCCTTTTTTTGCATAGCCAATATAAATCTGCAATGCTCAAATTTTTTGTTGTAGGTATTTTTTTGGGTAGCTTTTTGATTAAGCCATTCGTCTGTTATTTCGGCAACAGCGGGTGCAGCGACCAAACAGAAAACTATTAATAGAGATGCTGCTTTCATGCACCAAGTATTTGTTTAAGAAAATACCCAGATATACCTTAAAATGCTTTCCAGTTAACTTTTGATGGGGTAATGATCGTTATGCTGCCTGTGTATAATTCGATATTGTGGAATACACATTTAGCCAAATTATTGCTCATAATCAAATTATGTGTAAACATAGAGTTATGCAAACGGGTGAGTTAGTGGTAAGTATATCAATCATATCTGATTGCTGAAAGTCTACCTTTAAAGTACAGACCCAATTGACTTTTTTTTAAAAAAAGTCAATTTTAAATGTGATTTTAAATACACCTATGCGTATAATTTACAAAGACAATAATAACCTGCTGACAAATAGTCGAAATGGCAAAAATTGACAATTCAACCATATTTATTGCTGTAATTGAAGCCAATAAAGGCATCCTATACAAAGTTGCCAACTCATATTGTAAAGACTTTGAAGATAGAAATGACCTCGTTCAAGAAATTATTTTGAAGCTCTGGCAGGCCTTTGATACTTATAACGATGAGTTTAAGCATTCAACATGGATATATCGAATTGCATTAAATACAGCTATCTCCAACTATCGAAAAGAAAAAGTTCGGAAAAAATATTTCACACCTCTATCAGGATCAATCTTAGAATGGCATGACGTTGATAACACAGCTGAAAAAGAACACAAGTATCAGTTGCTTCAACAATTTATTTTGGAGTTGAAAGATTTGGATAAAGCTTTATTGCTGCTTTATCTCGACGAAAAGAATTATAAAGAAATTGCTGAAATTTTGGGTATTTCTGAAAGCAATGTAGGCACTAAAATCAGCAGACTGAAAAACTTACTTAAAGATAAATTTATAAAAGAAAATTTATAAAAATGGAAGAGACAAACTTTGTAATGTTGTGGAAAGAGCATTATGAAAAAATTGACCAGTCGCTGGCAATTAATAAAAAATTATTAAGAGAGTTAACCAATCAAAAGGCTGAATACGCCATGCAGTCGTTAGTGCGGCATAAGCAGAGAGGTATCATTGCTGTTATAGTTTACTTGATTATTCTTGGATTGTTGCTGTTTTTTTCTATCGCTGATTATAGATCCGAAAAGGCCTATTTTGTTTTTTCAGTGATGGCAATTTTTTTGGTGAATATAAAAGCGATGTATGATTACATTAAGCACTTAACGTGGGCCAAAAGAATCAACTATAACGGCAGTGTTACCGATATACAACAGCAGTTGTCGAAATTGCAATTCTCCATTATTGGCCATGCCAGAATAATGTGCCTTCAGTTTCCTTTCTTCACTACTTTTTATTTAAGCAATAAATGGTTCCCACATGAGGTTGGTATGGGATATATTTTATTTCAAGTTTTACTTACTGGTTCCTTCACATACCTTTCTTACTGGCTCTATAAAAATCATACAATAAAAAACCTTAATAAAAAATGGTTTAGAAATATGATTGCTGGCTCAGGTGGTAAATCTGTATTAAAAGCCATGGATTTTTACAAAGAACTAGAAGAATTTAAAACTAATTAAACCAGGATAATCATTTTATTTCGGCAATAGAATTGAGGATTACTCTTTGTGAAAAGCGGTCATCTTAACTTGTATTTCTATTCGTAACAGTCCTTTCAAATCCCAAATTAAACACTCAGCCACCTTTTACTTACCTCTTATTACGTAAGATTTGGCTTTATTAGTACGATATGTCATTTCTCCCTTAAAAATAAATATTTATTGATAATTAATAAATATTTATTATTTTTAACTCATAATTTAAAATTCTATCAATTATGTCCAAAACAAACAACTTCGTCTTTATAGGCTTACATATTGTTGCCTGGATCATCTTCGTTGGCTTATCCATAGAAGCCGGTGGCTTAATCGTCAATTTTATTTTTAGTGTTTTCAAACCAGAGTTTGTTGGTAACCTGTACCAAAAACTTGATTTAAGTAAAATGTATCAGCAAAGTAAATTGGTTTTTTTCGGCATGTATGGTTTTGTGTTATTCATCGCTGTATTAAAGGCAATGCTTTTCTATAGTGTGATAGAGTTACTTTACAAATTAGATTTAACAAAGCCATTTAACAGTTTTGTTTCCAAAAAGTTTTTAAAACTCAGCTACTATACGCTCTCTATTGGAATACTTAGTCACATAGCAAGGGAAACGGCTAAAAACCTAGCTCATCATAATTATGAAATAGACAAACTCAATCAGTTTTGGGTGGACAGTCAAGCTTTTATTTTAATGGCAGCGGTAGTCTATATTATTGCTACTATTTTTAAAAAGGGTGTTGAAATTCAAAACGAAAATGATTTAACTGTATAGGCTATGCCAATTATTGTAAACCTGGATGTAATGATGGCAAAACGTAAAATTTCTCTGAATGAACTTTCTGAAAGAGTTGGGTTGACATTATCTAATCTTTCCATTCTAAAGACCGGTAAGGCAAAAGCCATTCGCTTTAGCACTTTGGAAGCTATTTGTAAAGCCTTGGACTGCCAACCAGCAGATATTTTAGAATATACTGACAATTAAAATATATTACTCAGTTTGTGATTTTATGGGGTCATCTGCGTATCATAAATATGTACAGGCACTTATTCAACTATCAATTTTCTACATTCAAAAACCATTATAACAATGAAATCGAAAACAATTCTAGGCATCAAAAAACACTCATTTCTTGCACTAATCATTACATTTTTTACATTATCTGTACTTGGTCAAAAAAATCAAGCACCAAAGATAGATATTCATACAGCAGTTGTTAATGGCGATATTAAATCGATCAAACAGCATATTGCTTCAAAATCTGACTTGAATATAAAAGAAAGTTCTGGGGGCAGCACTCCATTAATTAGTGCCGCTTTATTTGGTAAAACTGAAATTGCAAAATTACTAATTGATGCAGGTGTCATGCTCAATATTCAAAATAATGAAGGGTCAACCGCATTGATCACGGCAGCTTTTTTTTGCAGACCAGATATAGTGAAAATGCTTTTGGAAAAAAAGGCGGATAAAGCAATAAAAAATAAATATGGAAATACAGCTTATACAACCGTAACATCCACTTTTCAAGAAGTTAAGCCTATTTATGATATGCTGGGAAGTTCTTTAGGTTCATTAGGGCTAAAATTAGATTATGAATACTTGAAGAAAACCCGACCTGTTATTGCTTCAATGTTAAAATAAAAATGATGTCAGCAAGAAGATTCGACATAGATTGGATAAGGGTAATTGCAATTGCCTTTTTGATGGTATATCATGTGGCAATAGTTTTCCAACCCTGGGGGCTTATGGTTGGCTTTATGACCAACCCTGAGCCATGGGAATCGCTGTGGCTCCCTATGACCATGCTGAATGTTTGGCGAATACCGATTTTGTTTTTCATCGCTGGCATGGGTGTTTTTTTCTCTTTTCAAAATCGAAATTGGAAACAATTGTTGAAAGAAAGAGCATTACGAATCGGCATACCCTATCTGTTTGGTATTGTGGCAATTGCCCCTGTGTATATACTAATTCTACAAAATTATTATGATTGGAAAATTCAATTCCTTCCACAGGCATCACACCTTTGGTTTTTGGGTAATATTCTTTGCTATGTAATCATTACGATTTTACCCATACACTTTTTAAAAAAATCACCGAACAGTTTAGTTGCTATCAAGCTTGGTAAAATAGTTAGCAGTTATTTTATTTTCCCCTTTGTAATTTTTTGTTTTGTGTTGGAAACCGTCATTGTTGATCCGCCCATTTATGAAATGTACGCTACCACTACACATGGGTTTATTTTAGGCTGGCTGGCATTTGTATTCGGGTATTTATTTGCTTTTGCAGGAGATGATTTTTGGAATAAATTGGTAAAACTGCGATGGTTATTCTTATTGCTTGCTGTATTATTTTTCACACTTAGAGCTGGAAATTATCTGTCATTTCCCCAAAAAATAAACTTACCCGTCGAGACCTGTCTTTGGATATTTTCGATTTTTGCATTCGCAAGACAGTACCTAAGTTTCCCTCATAAATTCTTGCATTATTTCTCAAAAGCTGCTTACCCTCTTTACATTTTGCACATGATATTTTTGGGGTTATCATGTAGTTTTTTATTGCCTTTGGCAATTAATGTTCAGATAAAGTTTTTCATAGTATTAATTGGAACAATTACAGGCAGTTTGATTAGCTATGAATTTTTAATAAAGCGAAATAAATATGTAGCCATCCTTTTTGGAATAAATTCAGTACAAATCGACTAAATGCAGGCTATCAAGTGAATCCAATTTTTAGCAATTAATTTTTAAAAATTATACAAAAATGTCCGTTAAAGAAAAATTGAGATTATCGTTTATAGGACTTCTACTCAGCCTTTCGTCCAATGCATTTTCACAAATCACATTAAAATCACCCAATACTGAAAGTGTATTATACCTTGGAAACGGGGCAAACCAACCTCTGATTGTTGGACTTGGTGGCTCGGAAGGCGGCAATGCCTGGACAAGCGACTATTGGAAAAAAACAAGGGAGCAATTTATAGAAAAGGGGTATGCATTTTTAGCCATTGGTTATTTTGGTGGCGAAGGCACACCTGATACGTTGAATAAAATATCTATCAATCAAGTGCATGATGCCATAATAGTAGCCACCAAAAATAAAAAAATAAATAAGAATAAAATTGCCATTATTGGCGGTTCAAGAGGTGGAGATTTGGCACTGCTGATAGGCTCTTATTTTAAAGATATTAAAAGTGTGGTAGCTATTGTTCCAAGCCATGTAACGTTTCCGGGCCATACCAATCATTTTACTACTTCTGCATGGACGTTTAATAACAAGGAACTTTCATTTGTACCTGTTAATGAAGAAGCGGTACCTTTTTTAATGAAACATGATTTAAGAGGAACATTTACAGCTATGTTGAAGGATAGTATTGCGGAAGAAAAAGCAGTCATTCAAGTAGAAAAGATTAATGGTCCAATTTTACTTTTATCTGCTACCAAAGATGATCATATTCCCAGTGTAGCAATGTGCGATAAGATAATAGCTCGCCTAAAAGTTAACAAATTTATATACGTTAATAAGCATATTGTTATAGAAGGTGGACATGGGGAACCCCTGAAACATTTTGACTTAATTTTTTCTTTTTTAGAAAACAATTTTAGGAAAAAATAGTCCTGACACTACATAAAATAATAGTAATGAACTTAAATAAGGCAAACGAAAATGTTTATGAAGATGTAAAAATCAATACCAGCATAAAACTATCAGCACTTTGGGCTTCTGTGACGTTTTTTTATATCTATGGCGATTATTTTGAACTTTATGTGCCGGGTAAAGTACAAGGGATTATTAATGGGAGCAGTATGCTTAACAATCCGGCAAAATTATTTGCAGCATCATTGCTATTGGCAATTCCTGCTTTAATGGTGTGCCTGTCCATTATTTTAAAACGGGCAATAAACAGGTGGCTGAATGTAATCGTTGGATTTTTTTTTACAGCAATTATGCTTTTGATAGCAGCAATATCATTTTCTGAGTGGAGGCTTTTTTATGTTTTTTATGCGATAGCTGAAAGTATACTTACTTCCATCATTATATGGTACGCCTGGAAGTGGCCAAAAAATTAAACAATAATCAACGATTAGTATTATGGCAGCAGCAGTTTCAAATAAAAAATTAGCAAGAATTGCAGGGCTTATATATTTAGGGGTAGTATTAACAGGTATTTTTACTTTAATGTATGTGCCGTCCAAACTTTTTGTATCGGACAATCCATCAGTAACTTATCAGAATATCAGTTCTTCTGAAACACTTTTTAGGTTTGGGATTGTTACTGGATTATTATGTTATACTTTTTTTCTTTTCCTGCCACTTGTACTGTATAAATTATTAAAACCTGTACATGAAAATTATGCTAAGCTTATGGTTGTTTTAGCACTTATGAGTGTTCCGATTTTTTTCTTAAATGTTCAAAACGAATTTACAGTTCTTTCATTGGTGAATGATACAAAAAACCTTTTTGGTCTTTCTGCTGAACAACATCAATCACAGGTTATGTTACACCTTGACCAATATAAAAACGGGATGCGAATTGTTCACATATTTTCAGGACTTTGGTTGTTTCCATTGGGTTATTTGGTTTTTCAATCAGGGGTACTACCCAAATTTTTAGGTGTATTATTAATGCTGGGCTGTTTTGGTTACCTTATAAATTTTGTAGGACATACTTTAATTTCTGATTATTCAAAAATTGGAATTTCATCATATATAAGTTTGCCTGCAAGCATCGGAGAAATAGGAACTTGTTTGTGGCTTTTAATTATGGGCGTAAAAGAAAAGAAGTCAACCTGATGTAAAAGTATCTGACAGCAATATGACCTGTAAAAAAAATGCTTTCCAATCCCATACAACCTTCTCACATATTTAATTTAGACCCGTTCACTGGCTCGTTGAATGCTTAGCATCTTGTTCTGATTGTTGAAACCTTTCAGATTAACATACTGTTAAAGTAGTTTCTCTTATTGCTTATGAGTTGCCTTTTGGAGAGCATTCAACAAAAAGCTATTTATAGTAGAATGATTGTACTGTTTGGGTTAGAAGCAAAACTTATACTCAATTTAGAGCCTGTTTAAAATTGTAAAAAAAAGTAATAAAGGGCAAACGTAAGAGAGTGAAAACATCGTTTTAAAGGTGACTAAACCAAAACAGATGTATTCAACAAATCTAACGGATGCCCAGTGGAAC
>Ga0208492_1000093_pt1 | contig 92933 bp, 71 predicted proteins | sample Subbioar_CSW14AB_FD_184820 | JGI IMG/M metagenome (GOLD analysis project Ga0208492, IMG submission 184820) | Serpentinite rock and fluid subsurface biosphere microbial communities from McLaughlin Reserve, California, USA - CR12Mar_CSW14AB (SPAdes) | ecosystem: Environmental > Terrestrial > Deep...
CGCCGAAGCGAGCACACCATGCCCTCGTCGGACGAAGATTTCTCCAAGCCCTACCGGCTGCAGTATCAGCTCGGCGTCTACCTGGCGACCAACGCCATGAAGGACGCCTATGCGGTCATCGACGGCCCCGACTGCCTCTTTCGCAAGGCGGAGTGGGTGCATGGCAAGCACGATCTGTCGAGCACGCTGCTCGACGTGCTCGGCAACCACCGCATCGTCTCGACCCTCGTGAACGCCGAGGCGGTCATCAAGGACCGGGGCGAGATGGTCTCCGAGCGGATCAAGCAGGTGGCCAAGATCCCCGGCGCCGCTTCGGTGTTCGTCTGCGCGATGCCGCACGTGATGATCATCGGCACGCAGTACGACCGCATCCTCCGCTCGCTCGAGGACGCGGTGCCCATGAAGCTGATGGAGGTGCCGAGCCTCTCGCTGCAGGGCTGCCACCTCGACGGCTACTCGGAGTGCCTGGCCGCGCTCGCCGCCAAGATCGACGTGTCCGGCGCCGTCCCCGATTTCACCAAGGTGGCCATCGTCGGCCACTTCATGCACCGCAACGAGGCCGACGGGCTGGCCGACATCGACGAGATCCACAGGCTGGTGCACGGCCTCGACCTCGACGTCGCCAGCCTCTGGCTCTCGGGAAACCGCTACACCGAGCTCTCGGCCGCCAAGGACGCAGGCACCATCGTCGCCCTGCCGCTCGGCCGCAAAGCGGCGCGCATCCTGGCCGCCCGCACCGGCGCTCAGGTGCTCGACTGCCCCGTACCCATCGGCCCCGCCCGCACCCGCCGTTTCCTCCTGGAAATCGCGCGCGCCACGGGCCGGATGCAGGCCTTCGGCTCCTTCGTCGACGACGAGCTGAGGCGCGCCGTCCCTCGCCTCGAGTGGGCCGTCCGTCACCTCTTCTTCGGCCGCCGCGTCGCCTTCGCCGCCAACCCCGACCTGCTCGCAGGACTCTACTCGCTCGCCACCGAGGTCGGCATCCAGGTCGAGCTCCTCGCCACCATGGGCCGCCCCGAGCACGTCGGCGAGGACCTCGCCTCCGATCTCCCCCCTGGCACCGAGCTGCTCTTCTCGCCCTCGGAGCGCGCCCTCACCTCGCTCCACCGCCGCCTCCGCGAGCGAGGCGAGCTCGATGCCATCCTCGGAGACAGCCACTTCCTGTCCCTCTTCGGACAGACCCCCCACGCCCTCGAGCTCGGGTTCCCCTCCCACTTCGAGCATGCGCTCTTCGAGCGACCCACCCTCGGCTTTCGTGGCTGGCTCTGCCTCCTCGATCGCCTGGGGCAGATCCTCGGGCGGCGGCCCGGCGTCATTCGCAATCGGCGGTCGGCCTGATCACCGGCCGATGCGTGCCAGCACCGCGGTGACCACGCGGTCGCAGCGCGACAGGTGAAAGTCGTAGATCGCCGGCGTGAGCGAATCGGTGCGCGCGAGCAACTGGCGTTGGATCGCGGTGCGGGCACGGTGGAGCCGCGTCTTGACCGTGTCCTCGGGCACGCCGAGCACCTGGGCCGTCTCTGCGACCGAGAGATGCTCGACGGCGCGCAGCACGAAGACCGTGCGAAACGAGTCGGGCAGCGTGTCGACCGCCGCCTCGACCGCGCGCGCGAGCTCTCGATCGCCGGCGAGCTTCTCGGGATCCGGGGTGTCGCGTTCATCGATGCGGTCGTCCATGTCGTCCTCGAAGGTGAGTCGGCCTCCCCGGCGCACGCGTCGCAGCGCCTCGTGGACCACGATCCGTGTGAGCCACGTGGAGAAGCGCGCGCGACCGGCGAAGTCGGCGAGGTGCTCGAACGCGAGGACGTAGCCCTCTTGCATCACGTCCTCGGCCTCGTCGTCGTTCTTCACGATCGCGCGCGCGACGCGGAACACGCGTTGGTTGTGCCGACGCATGAGTACCTCGAACAGCGCGCGGTCGCCGGCGCAGACGCGCGCTACCACGTCCTCATCGGTCAGCGTCGAGGTCTGTGCGGCCATCCCCCAAGGGAGATCCTTCCCCCGCTCGAGGTTCCCGGCAACTCACGGAATTTCATTTCTCTCGTGCGAAACCGCCAGTCGCGCGAGCGCGAGCGCGCCGAGCATCAGTCCGAAATCGCGCAAGGCAACGTCGAGCATCCCTCCGAGCAGCACCAGGTCGAGGATGATCCCTCCGAGCCAGGCTGCCACCACGAGGCCGCCAATCTTCGGTCGCAACGCGACCATGAACCCTGCTGCGACCTCGATGGCGCCGACGGCGAGCATCGTCGAGTGGACCGACAGCGGTGACAGCCGGGCGAACGCCGGAGCGAGATAACGATCCCAGTTCGTCATCAGGTGCACGAACTTGTCGAGCCCGAAGAGCACCGGGGCGGCCGTGAAGCCCCAGTGCAGGAGCTCGTATCCCTGGCGAGCCGGGCTCTTCAGAGCCTCCGTCGCGAGCGACCGATCGTGGAGCGAAGCCGTACCGATTGAGTGTGCCATGAGGAGCCTCTCTTGTTGTTCGCGCACGCGGCGCGTCCGAACAATCGAGCCCCGAGGTCCTCGAAGGGTTCCCGCGAAACGGATGATTCGCCTCAGCCGGTGCCGAGCAGAGTCTCGAGCGCGTCGAACGAGCCCGTCCAGCCGAGCGTCATGCCCGAGCGCTCGCCCACGAACGCCTCGACCTCCGTGGCGGTCGTCTCGCCATGCGGCTCGGTCGTCACGGTCACCCGCGTCCGGTCGGGCGCCTCCTCCGTCAGGAGCACCGTCGTCCGCAGCGTCGCCGGCCAACTCTCCGCGCCGGGTGCAGGCGCGGGTCGCTCGTGCTCGTCGACGAACTGCTGTGCGTAGACGATGCGCCCGGGCGGCTCGATCGCGAGGTACTCGGCGCGCACGTGCATGGTGCCGTGCTTGCCCGTGATGACGAAGAACGTGCTCTTGCCGGGCGCGATTTCCGAGCGGAGGAAGCGCAGCTCGGCGCCCGCCGGCGGGAGCCACTTCGCGAGGTACTCGGGGCGCGTCCACATCTCGAACACGCGCGTGATGGGCGCGTCGAACGTGCGGTTGATGACGAAGCTCGCCTTGCCCGTCGCGGCCGTCTCGAGATGCTCGGCGAGTCGATCCCACGTCGCGTTGCCGCCCGCCATCTTGATGAACTTCGCCATCTCCGCGGCGGCCTCGGGCGAAGGCAGCGACGAGATCATCTCCATCGTCGTCTTGCCGTTCGTCTCGGTGAACGTCACCGTCACGCGGAAGAGCGGCGGACGATCGTCCGTGCCGCCATGGTCGTAGACGAGCTTCTGGTACGGCTCGACCACGTGGTACTTCGTGACGTTCGGGTAATCGACGCCGTCCGGGCCGTGCATCGTGTAGCGCCAGGTTCCTCCGGCCCGCAGGTCCTTGCTGTGCGTGGTGAGCGTGAACCCGCGCGGGCCCCACCACTTCTCGACCTGCTCGGGGATCGTCCACGCATCCCACACCGCACGCACGGGCGCGTCGTACACGCGCGTGAGCCGAAGATCGCTCGAGTCAATTCTGGTGGCCATGGCGTGCTCCCTTCAGATTCCTGGTCTTCGGCTTCTTGCGGATCGTCTTCTTGGTCGTCGTCTCGGGCGCGGCCGGCTTCGGTGCGACGCTCTTCAGGAACGAATCGAGGCGGTCGAACCGCTCCTCCCACATCGCGCGGTATTGCTCGATCCAGTCCGCGGCGGGCTCGAGGGCCCGCGGTTCGAGCCGGCAGGGGCGCTGTTGGCCTGCACGCATGCGCGAGATGAGCCCAGCGCGCTCGAGCACCTTGAGGTGCTTCGTGATGGCTGGGCCGGACAGCTCGAACGGCTCCGCCAGGTCCTTCACCGGCGCTTCGCCCTCCGACAGACGCGCGAGGATCGCCCTCCGCGTGGGATCGGCGAGCGCCGAGAAGATCCTCGACAGGTCGGTCGACTGCATGAGGGATTGTTTACCCCTGGGTTAGATAACCAGCAAGTAAAATATCACCGGTGCGCGCGACCGTGGTGCACTCGCAGCCGTTCAGTGATCGATCCGTCAGAAGTACATCCGTGCGTTCGGATTCGCACGCAACCATTCGATCGTCGTTGCGATGCCCTCGGCGTAGGGCGTGGTGCGTACATGAGGGAAACGCTTCGAGAGCTTGCGCCCGTCGAGGAGAATCGGCGCCTCCCACAGGTGGAGAATGTCGGCGAACGAGCGCGCGATCGGTGAAAAAAGTGCCGCGGTGCGCACCGCGAACGATGGCAGCGCAACGAATCGGCCGCCCCCAGCGATGCGCTTCGCTTCCGTGAAGAAGGCGCGCGGAGTGATCGGCGCGGCGCCCGGATAGTGAAAGACCTCGCCGTCGACGTCATGCGCGAGGCCGACGTCGCAAAGGACGCGCGCGGCATCGGGCATCAGCACGAGCTCGACATCGACGTCCGGGGGACCGAACCACATCCCCGTGCGCCCAGCCGCGATGCGTTGCAGCGGCGGACCGGTGAGCGTTTGCACGTGCGGACCGTAGAACTCGGGCAGTCGCACCATTGCGAAGCGCACGCCCGACGCGCGGAGGCGCGCTTCCTTTTTTGCGCGCGCGTGACCGAGCGTCGAGCACGGTGCCGGCTCGCGCGACTCGTCGACCAGATCACCCGGACGCCCGCGCCCGAAGATCCATACGTTCGCCGGGAAAACCAGGCGCGCGCCGGTCTTCTTACAGGCCGAGATGGCAGACTCGAGCAAGCGCGCGGTCACTTCGACCCAGTCCTTGCCGATCGCGACGTTCGCGAGGTGGAAGAGCGCGTCGCATCCCTCGAGCGCGCGCGTCAGCCCTTCGCCGTCGAGCGCATCGCCACGAATGAGCTCCACACCTGGAACGACCTTGGAGCGCGCAGGATCGCGAACGAGAGCGCGCACCTCGAGACCGCGCCGAGCCGCTTCGGCCACGACGTTGGACCCGAGGCTCCCATTGCTGCCAGTGACGAGGACGCGCGCCATTCCACCGGCCAGCCTAACCGAGTCGCTGCCGCGCAGAACCGGAAGCGCTTTCAGCCGTCGGCTGCGGCGTCGGTCATCTCGGTCGCGTCGGCGCCCGCGTCCGTGGCTTCCACGATCGGCGGCGCCGGGGCCGCTCCATTCTGATCGAGGAGCAGGTCGAGACCAGGGACGCCGCGGGTGAACTCGGCCCCGTTGTTGAACACGCGGTAGACGACCATGGTCCGCGGATCGATCTCGATATTCACCGGAAGGGCTTTGAACGTTGGCGGGAACGTTGCCCCTTCCTCGTCGGCGACGATGTCGAAGTTCGGCTTGTAGGCGGAGACCCAGGCGTCGACGGAGGCCTTCGTCGCCGGCTTGCGATCGCCGGTCTCGAGGATCGATGTGATGAATCGTGCGCCGCGCGGCTTGTAGTGCGACTCGTACCAGAGGGGGAGAACCTTCGCGTCCTCTTTGCAGACGGGACACCACTCGGCCGACACCGTGAGGTAGATCGCGTTGATTCCTCGCGAGCCGTCGGGGTCGTAGTAGTCGAGCATCTCGATGTCGGTCCAAGCGCCTTTGCCTTCGCGATAACCCTTGAACTTCAGGTTCGGGAAGACGTTGCCGCGTGCGAGACCGTAGGGCCCGTCAGGGTAGGTCAGCTGGGCAGGCTGCGCGGCGTCGGTCTCGGCGTCGCTCTCCGTCGTAGGGCTCGTGGGCGGGGCCTCGTTCGTCGCCTTGCCCGACGAGCACGCCATCGAAAGGGCGACGACGATCGATGACAGCAGACCCGGAAGATGCGTGCGGCTCATGGGATGACGCGGCACGATCGCATGGCGCGAACGACGCGTCCAACTCGAGCTTGTCGTTACGGAGCGGCGCAGCGCATGGGTCGTACGAACAGCTGCTGCTGCTCGTCGTGCTCGAAGAGATGGCCGCGCGCGCCCGACACGTAGCCGCCTGCATTGGCCATGCGGCCGCTGCTGCTGCCCCACAACGTTTGCGACACGAGTCGATGTCCTGCGACGCACGGACCTCCCGACGCGCCAAAGGCCACGGCGCGCGCGTCGAGCAGCATCGGCTCGAGGGGTTCGCCTTTGATCGGACCCGCGCCTTCGAAGGTGACGAGCGGGGCGTCTCCGGCGAAGTACACGGTGATCGCGCCGGCGGCGACGGCCTTGGCATCGCACGCGGGCAGCGCCGAGAGCGGCTTGGTCCACGGCGCTTTCACGTGCGGGTCCCAGGCATACGACGACGAGAGCCCGTAGCCGCCGAGGGTCGTGCCGTCGCTTCCGAGCGCGACGAGGCTCCCGTCTGCGGATCGAGCAACAGCAGCACCTCACCCGCGTCCGAAGCGGCCGCATCGATCACGCCGCCGAGCGGTCTGGGCACGGTCACAATCGGGATCGCGCTCCAAGTGCGGCCAGCATCGGTCGAGCGATGGACCACGCCGTACCTGTCGAACGCGAGGATCGCCGACTTGCCGACCGCCACCACCCGACCTGCGCGATCGATCGCCGGGAGCGCGGAGAGTGGTCCCTGGCGTGACTCGACGAACGGACCGAGCGGCTCCTTGGAGACGTGGACCCCGCCGTCGGCGTCGACGAACGCGAAGTCGCCGTTGACCTCGCGCACCACCCCGACGAGCGGCACGTCGAGCAGCATCGTCGCGTGTAGGACCCCGGTGGCCGTGCGCATCGCGCGCCGGCCGGACGTGCCCATCCAGAGCGAAACACCATCGTCGAACGCACGCGTCGCGCGAACCCATTCGTCGTGCTCGTGGTCGAACGACCACCGCACCACGTTGCTCGTCGTCGCCGTCTTGGGCTGTGACGCCGGAGTCGCCGAGGTCGCGACCGGGACGTGCGGAGCCGCACAAGCACCGAGAATGATGCTCGACCCGAGGAGCGCGCTTGCGCGAAGTGTTCGGCTCATGTCGAGCGAGCGTACCATTCAGGCCGCGGCGCGCGCCGGCTCGGTCTCGCGGTCTTCGGCCGCGGAGCCGGTTTGAAGCGCGCGGGCGGGCAGCCGATCCAAGACGCGGAAGACTGACTCGGCGGGGTAGAGATCACGCGCGAACGAGAACTCCAGCGACAGCCGCCCGTTGAACGTGGCGAGGCCGCCGAAGATGGTCTGGGTGCGCGTGTGCCCCGAGATGTCCTCGAGGAAGTGCGCGAGCACCGGGTCTTCGATCCGCCCCATGCTCGAGAGCGCGAACGTGAAATTCTCGATTGGAGCCCGCGCCGCGTTGGGCTTTCCCGCCTGGGTCACGAAGTGTTGGAACAGCTTCCGCTCGGTGCTCCGTCCGACGATCCACCCGAGCCAGTAGGGCACGCGTCGGGCGAACCAACGCCACGCGGCTCGGACCTGGGCGCCTGCGGGAAGACCTCGGTGTGCTTGCACGACGAGAGAGCCCGTGTAGTTGCCGAGCGCGAAGACCGAGAGGTGCGGGAGCTCGCCGCGCAGGTCGATCGGCATCGAGATGTTGACCCGCCGGCGCTCGGGCTGCGCGTCGAGGAACAGCTCGGTGAGGACCGAGGCGAGGTGTTGTCCGACCGTGAGCCCACGCGCCTTCGCGGTCGCGACCAGCGCCGAGGTCTCTTCCGGCGAGAGGCGGTAGGTCTTCACCGCGAACCCGGCGCGGCAGAGCGGCTCTCCCGATTTGTTGCCGAGGTCGACCGTCTCGGTCGCGGCGTTCTTCCCTGCGCGCGACATGAAGCCGATCAAGTAGACGATCGTCCAGTACAGCCCGACGATCGCAGCGAAGAAGCGGCCGAGCGCCGAGGGGGTGGTCTTGGTGGGGTGCTCGCGCGCCTCGACCACCTCGCCGAGCTCACGCGCGTACGCTTCGAAGAAACGGCTGGTCCACGCGATGAGGCCGCGTCCGTTGGAGAAGGCGTGGTTCACGCAGAACACCAGCGTCGAAGGCCCGACGGGTACGATGCGGAACGGGAGCCGCTCGTTGGTCGGGTGGTAGACGTCGTGGAGCGTGGCCATCTCGTGCAGCTCTGCGAGATCGTGCTCCTCGAGCGCGAGTCGCGCCTCGCGCTCCTCTCGAGAGAACGGCTGCCAGCCGAAGCCTTCGCCCTCCTCGACGAACTTGGAGGCGATCGTCGGGTTCTCCTCGACGAAGCGACGGTACGCGCGCGTCAGAACGTCCTTCGAGTACGGCTGCTTCAGCGTCGCGGTCATCAACATCTCGTTGCCCGCGACGGCCTTCTCGGAGCCGTGAATGTACAGAGTCGCGACCTTGCCCACGTCCATGACCATCTCCTTCTCAAAGACTGCCGTCAGTTGCTGGCAGCCAGGTCTCCTGCCGCGACCACACGCGGTGCGTGGGGAAGCGAGCGGAACACGTCGACATCGTGGCTCGGTACGATCACCGGCCGGCGCTCGTCGGCAGCGCATGTGCGGATCGCTCCATACGTGCGGACGAGCGCCTCTCGATCCTGCGTGGTGAAGCGAGCCACGGCGCACGGGCCCGGGGTCGCCTCGCTCCACTCCCACGACTGGTAGACCGCGTCGCCGACGTGCACGAAGGTGCGATCCGTGCTGCGGAGGGCGACCGCGATCGTGCCCGGCGTGTGGCCGTGCGCGTCGAGGAGCACCACCTCGCCGTCGCCGAACAGGTCGCGGCTCTTGGGAAAGCCGAGCCGAGGCTCCTCGCCGAGCTCGACGATCCGTAGCCGACCCTCGCGCGCGAAGTCGTCGACGCGATACCCGGTGTCGCGGGGCGGCATGCGGAACAGTGCGCGGAACTCGGGCTCCGAGCAGACCACCTCGGCGTTGGCGAAGTCACGCGCGCCGCCGATGTGATCGAGGTGGAGGTGCGTCGCGATCACCGTCTTCACGCGGGCCGGATCGAGACCGAGGCCGCGGAGCTGGTGGGCGATCGAGTCATGCGCGGCGAGCTCGGTGCCGAGCATCCGCGCACGGAGCGCGCCGAGGGTGCCCGCCGCATCGAGGCACGCCTTCGCGCTGAAGCCTGCGTCCACGAGCGCGACGTCGCCGTTGTCGCGGACCACCACAGCGACGGTGATCGACATCGTGGCCATGGCCAGCGCGTCGAAGACGGTCGGCTTGGGGACGAGCGCGGCCAGAGGGCTCTTCAGGCGACCACAGGAGAGGAAGAAAACATCGCGCATGGGCCTCGAACTCCGTTGCCAGAGAATGTGACAGCGTCTACATACCACAGTGTGGCTGACAGCGTTAGCAGGCTCCGCGGGCGACCGCCGGGAGGGGCTCGTTCCCGGGATCTGCGCCGAGTCCTGATCGAGGCGGCGCTCCAACTGATCGAGCGGGTCGGTCTCGAGGCGTTGAGCGTGCGCGAGGCCGCGCGGGTGGCGGGGGTGACCCACCAGGCGCCGTATCGGCACTTCGCCAACAAGCAGGAGCTCGTCGCGGCGATCGCCGAAGAGGGCTTCGAGCTGCTGCGCGAGAAGCTCGTCCTGGCGGTGTCCCACCACCCGAAGGACCCCGTCGCGCGGCTGGACGAGATCGCCACGACTTACGTCACGTTCGCCGTCGAACACCCCGCGAAATTCAGGGTGATGTTCGGCCCGGAGCTCGCCGACAAGGCCGCTTACCCGAAGCTCCGAGCCGCTGCCGACGCGATGATGGCGATGCTCACCCAGGTCATCGCCGAGACGCAGCGCGCAGGGCGTGTTCGCCAGGGCGATCCACTCGATCTGGCGCTCGCGGGCTGGTCGATGATGCACGGGCTCGCGGCGTTGGTCGTGAACGGGCCGGTCGCCCACTACGCCCACGGTGCGCTTTCGCCCCGCGAGCTCGCGCAGGCGATGCTCGCGATCCTCCACTCCGGCTTCGACGTGCGCTGACACTCCATTTTCGCTGTCCGGGACGGGTGCGCCGAGGTGGGCGCTTGACTTATGTTGGCGACGTCTACATAACGCACTGCGTAGTGACGGCTCAGTCGGCGACTCTCCGCCGGACGAGCCAGCCCCTCGGGCCTTCCCGAGGAGGAGCCGCAGATGCCGATGGATCTCCGCCTACTGTGTGTTCGTGGCGCATCGACTCTCGAAGTCGCGGCGCGGGTCGAGGCTCTCCTCGCCGGCACCAGCACCCCTGCGGAGGTCTGTGTCGGTGGACCGCTCGCGCTCACGATCGTCGGCAGTGATGTCGAGTCCTTCCGAGCTGCGCTCGCGTCGGCTCTGCCTTCACTGAAGGCCGGCAAGGCGATTCGGGCCCGCGGTGTGTTCTTCGAGCCCGAGCCCAAAGGTCTCGAAGGGCTCGCCTTCGTCTTCCCGGGGCAGGGGAGTCAGGCGACCGGGATGCTCCTCGGCCTTCGTGGCGTGGTGCCGGGGTTCGAGTCGCGCCTCGCCGCGCTCGACGCAATCGAGGCCGCCAAAGGCGGCGCGGGGACGAGTGAGCCATCGCTGCTCGCGCTCGTCGATCGTCCGCGCACCGATTCGAACGACGAAGAGCTCCGCGACACCCGTCGCGCGCAGCCCGCGCTCGGGCTCGTCTCGCTCGCGATCGCCGAGTCGCTGGTCGAGCTTGGCGCCGAGCCCCGATTCACCGCCGGTCACAGCTACGGCGAGCTCGCGGCGCTCGCGATCGCAGGAGCGTGGGATCATGCGACGTTCATGCGCGCGAGCCGCGCGCGTGGATCGATCCTCGCCGAAGCCGCAGGGACGGCGCCGGGGGCGATGGCCGCCGTGTTCGCGCCGCGGGCGCTCGTCGAGACGCTCGTCGATCCGATCGAGGGCGTGGTCCTCGCGAACCTCAACGGCCCGCAGCAGTGCGTCGTCTCGGGCGACAGCGAGGCGATCGCGCAGCTCGAGGCTCGCGCTCGTGGGGTACGCGTGGTCCGTCTGCGGACCGCGTGCGCGTTCCACTCGCCGAAGATGGCCGCCGCCGTGGCACCGTTCCGGGCGCTGCTCGACGAGCTCGTGGTCTCGCCGCCACGGATCGAGACCTACGCGAACGTCACGGCGGCGCCGCACGGCCGCGACGTGTCCGAGCTCCGAGAGCTCCTCGCGCAGCAGATCGTCGCGCCGGTGCGCTGGGCCGAGTCGGTCGAGGCGATGTACGCCGCTGGGGCGAGGGTGTTCGTCGAAACCGGCCCCGGTCGCGTGCTCACCGGCCTCGTCACCGAGATCCTCGGCGCGCGGCCGCACCTCGCGCTCGCCGTCGATCCGGGGACGCGTCCGCCGGCTGAGCACTTTCTCGAGCTCGTCGCCGCGCTCGTCGCGCACGGAGTCCCGCTGACCGTCGATCGGATCGCCCAGTCCCCGCGGCTAGCGCCTCCGCCCGAACCACGCTTCGTGCAGAGCACGGGGCACATCGTCGCGCGCTACTTCGAGCAGCAGGCCAACCTCGTCGCGCTCTGTAAGGATGCACCTGCAGCCGATCGCCGCGCGCTCGTCGAGCAGGCGCTCGCGGCGAACGAACGGATCATCGTCGCTCTGCTCGAGGGCCAGGGCTCCAAGGTGACGCTGCCGCAGATGCTTTCGGCGAACGTCCCGCCCGAACCCGCACGAAGCTCGAATCCCCCCGGCAGCGAGGGGTGGATGCGCGCGCGGATCGCCGAGCTCACCGGCTTCCCGCCCGAGACGATCCAAGCGGACAGTGATTTCGAATCCGATCTCGGTCTCGATTCACTGACGCGCACCGAGCTCGAGGCTGCGCTCGTCGACGCGATCCCCGCGGTGCAAGCCCACAAGACCGAGTTCCGCGCGTGCCGCACCGTCGGCGACGTCGTCGTGCTCGTGGCGCGCGTCGCACGGGCCGGCAACGGTGTCGAAGCGACCGAGCCGGGACCCCGTACGATTCGTGACGAGATCGTCGAGCGGTTCGCTTCGGCATCCGGGGTTGCTGCCGTCGAGGTGGCCGCCGCCACCGATCTCGAGAAGCTCGGGCTCGACCCCTTCGCGATCGAAGACGTCGTTCGGGGGATCGTCGCCGCCCACCCGGAGCTCGCCGTCGCGGGTCGCGAGCTGGTGCACGCCGGCAGCATCGGCAGGATGGCCGATCTCGCGACGCGCGTGCTCGGGGCCGAGACCGGACCAGGCGCAGCCGAAGGCGCCGAGCTCGAGCGCCTCGTGCGCACCGAGGCTCCGGTCGAGGGCTCGATCGCGGAGCTGCTCCCGCGCCGGGTGGTGGTGGTCGGTTCAGCCACGGATCCGTACGTCGCGGCGCTCTCGAGCGAGCTCGAGAAGCGCGGCGCACGCCCGGAGCTCGTAGTGTTCGATGGGGCCGACACCGCTTCGCTCGGCCGCGCGCTCGGCGATGGCGACGTGCCCGGTGTGCTCTTCGTCGCCCGGGGCGCGGGCGATTGGGCGACCGCGCTCTTCGTGATCGCGAAGGCGCTCGCGGATCAGCGGGGTGCGGGCTGGCTCGGCGTGATCACGGACGGGACGCCCGAAGCCCTCGGCGCGCGCGGCGTGGCTCGTGGCCTCTCGCGCGAGTGGCCCTCGGTCCGGGTGCGTTCGGTGGTGATCGAAACCGCCTTTGACGCCGCACGTGCGCTCGATGCGGTCGCCGCGGGTCGCTCGGAGCTCGATCTGGTGATGCGCGAGGGCAAGCTGTTCCGCACTCGCCTCGTCCCCTCGTCGCCCTTGACGGCGCGCGCACGCGCCGAGATTCCCCGTCACGGCGTCGTGGTCGTCCTCGGCGGCGGCGACGGCATCGGCGCCGAGAGCGCCGTCGGCATCGCGCGCCGCTTCGGTCTCTCGATCGCGACGATCGGGCGGACGGCCCTTCCCTCGGCGGCCGCGCACGCCCCCGAGGGCGAGGAGCTCCGCGCGCGGGCTCGGCGCGTCGGGCGCGAGCGGGCGCTCGTCGCGGTGAAGCAGCGGGTCCTCGCCGCGGGCGTGTCGTTCCAACACGTCACCGCCGATGCGACCGATCGCGCGGAGCTCGCGCGGGCGTTCGACACGATTCGCGCCGCCGGCCAGCCGATCGTCGGTGTGGTCCACGCGATCGGCGCCACCGAAGACGCGCTGCTCGGCGCCAAGAGCCTCGAGTCGTTCCGGCGCGTGCTGGACACCAAGGCGCGATCGATTCACCACCTCCGGGAGCTGACGGCCGCCGATCCGCTCGCCTTTGCCCTCGTCTTCAGCTCGCTCGCGGCGCACACGGGCACGGCGGGGCAGACCGACTACATCGCCGCGAACGAGATCGTCGGTGCGACCGCGGGCGCGTGGAACGCCGAGGTCGCCTATCCGGTGCGCGCGCTCCTCTGGGCCGTGTGGTCGGAGGCGGGGCTCGCGAGCGCCGCGCTCAAACGGCAGATGGCGCGGCTCGGCCTCCCCGGCATCACCAACGCCCGCGGCGTCGCGGCGCTGCTCGACGAGATCGAGCGTGGCTCCAAGGGCGAGCCGTGGGTCGTGCTGTCGCCGCGCGCGACCCTCGACTTCGCGTCGTCACCGCAGCTCCTCGGAGGCAGCCGTGCGTGAGCCGCTCGCCATCGTCGGTCTCGGCGGCGTCTTCCCGGGCGCAGCCGATGTCGAGGCGCTCTGGTCGCGCGTCGTCACGGCCACCCCGGCGCCGATGACCTCGCAGGAGCAGCGCTGGGGCGCTTCGCGCGCTTCATACCTCGGCGCGCCGGGCGAGCTCGATCGCGCCTACATGGACCAGGCGTTCACCGTCCCGATCGAGGCGTGCACGATGGGCGAGAGCCTCGTCGATCCGCAGGTGCGAGCGGGCCGTCACGCGGTGCGCGTCGCACTCGCCGAGTCGGGGCTCGACCCCGCCGACGTCGCTCTGGTCGCGGCGACCTCGTGGGCTGCGCCGAGTTACTTCGAGCACGATGCCGCGCGGTTGCTGCCGAGCCTCACCCCGAGTGCGCCTCCCTACGCAGCCGATGCGCAGCTCGCTGCGATCGGCGCGGGCCTCGGCGGACCGTGCCTCGCGGTCGACACCGCGTGTGCATCTTCGCTCTACGCGGTCGACGTCGCAGCCGGGCTGATCGAGCAGGGGCGCGCCCGCGCGGTCATCGTCCTCGGCCTCAACGTCCTGCTCCCGCCGTTTCTCTACATCGGCTTCTCGCGCCTCGGCGCGCTGTCGCCGGCCTCACGCATCCTCCCGTTCTCCGCGGACGCATCCGGCATCGTGCCCGGCGAGTGCGCGGCGGCGATCGTTGTCGAGCCGCTCGATCGCGCACGTGGTGAGGGGCGTCGGGTGCAGGCGGTGATCCGCGCGATCGGGCTCGCCGCCGACGGTGCGGAGCGCTCGATCTTCGCGCCGGGTGCGCGCGGTCAACAGCTCGCGTACGCGCGCGCCTGGGAGGGCCTCGACCCCGCCGACATCGACTACGTCGAGGCGCACGGCACCGCGACGAGCATCGGCGATCAGACCGAGATCGAGACCCTCGAGGCGTTCTTCGGCCCGCACCGCCGGGGCGCGAAGCTCCCGATCGGATCGATCAAGGGGCTGGTCGGGCACACGCTGGCTGCCGCGGGCATCGCCTCGATCGCGAAGGTCGTCCTCTCGCTCCGCCACCAGACGCTGCCTCCGCACCTCGAGGTCACTCCACACCCGGGGCTCGCGTCCACCTGTCTCGCGCTGCCGACGGTCGCAACGCCGTGGAGCGCGACGCCAGGGCGACCGCGTCGAGCGGCCGTCTCCGGGTTCGGGTTCGGGGGGGCGAACGCACACGTCGTGCTCGAAGAAGACGCACCGGCGCGACGAGCCGCCATGCCGGTGGCGCGGGCAACAATCGCGATCGTCGATGCCGAAGCGGTCCTCGACCTGCCCGCGTCGATGGCCATCGACGCTGCGGGACTGCGCGCCGGTCCGAAGCTCCTCCAGCGGGTCGACCCGTTGCAGCTCCTGGTCACCCACCTCGTCCGCGAGGTCCTCTCGCGCAATCCGCAGCCGTCCGAGCGCACGGGCGTGGTCATGACCAGCAACCTCGGCGGCGCGACGTGTCTTCGCCTCTCGCGCAAGTACCTGCGCCAGCTCCACGGGATGCCGGCCGACGCCGCCGATCCGGAGCTGAGCATCGAGGCGATCGGTTCGAGCCTGCCGACGATGTGCTCGGGCACGCCGTCGTTTCACTTCGATCTGCGAGCGTTCCACCAGACCCTCTCGGGCGACGCGGGCACGTTCGTCACCACGTTGTCGCTCGCGCAGCACTGGCTCGAGGGAAGGTGCGATGCGCTCGTCCTCGGCGCGGCGCACCTGCGCGTCAGCCCGATCGATCCCGAGACCCGCGAGGGGGCGGCGGTCTTCCTCCTCAAGTCCGCGGAACGGGCGCGGACGGATGGCGACCGTGTGCTCGCGCTGCTCAGCGACGCCGAGCCGGGCGTGCACGTGGACCGCCGCGAAGTGATCGACGTGGACGCGGGCCCGCTCGCCGAGGCGACCGGCATCGACGCGTTGATGGGCGCGCTCGCGGGCGAAGGGCGTCGCGTCGCGATCGACGTGAGGAGCAAGGGACGGGTCGTGTCGACGCTGCTCGTCGAGAAACAGCACTCGCTAGAGTCCAAGGTGCGAACCCCCCGCATCCCGCTGCAGCTCGTGTTCCGCGAGGAGCCGAAGCAAACCGTGCACGAGACACACGACCGCGTCGCCGCGGTGCAGCGGTGGATTGCCGACACGAGCACCGCGGTCGAAGCGTACGTGCGCGCGCAGGCGAAGCTCGCCTCGGCACTTCCTCCCTCCGAGTCGGTCGCGACGCCGGTGCTCGAAGACGTCGAGCTGGCAGGGGGTTCTGCCTCCGCGCGCGTGCGGGTCGACGAAGGCCATCCCTACTTCTTCGATCACCCGCTCGATCACGTTCCCGGCATCCTCCTCGTCGAGGCGATCACCGAGCTCGCGAGCGCCCGATCGGCCAGCGAGCGGTGGGTGCGGGCGCTCGACATCCGGTTCCGTCGCTTCTGCGAGAAGAACCTGCCGATCCGCATCGAACTTTCGCGCGATCGCGGGCGCATCGTCCAGTCTGGAGTCCCGGTCGCGACGTTCTCGGTAGAGGTGACTGAGCTGACCGAGGCGCGCACCGTCGAGCACGCGACCGATCCAACCGAGATCCCCGCGGTGGAGCCATCGCTGCTCCACAAGCACCGTCGCGAGAACGTCCTGGTCGGGCCGCTCGAAGAGACGACCCGCGGCCTCGTCGCGCGTGTGCGCCGTGCGCCGCGCGGCCACCTCTTCGACGACGGCCGGCCGTTCCTCTCGCCCTTGCATCTGCTCGAAGCTGCGCGACAGGTCGTGATGCTCGCCGCGCACGGGGTGCTCGGAATTCCGCTCGGAATGCCGATGAACCTGATCTCGGTGCGCCTCGCGTGCGACGCGCCGGCGATGCGCGAGGGCGACCTTCGCCTGCGGCTGAAGCCGAGCCCGCTTCGTCGCTTGGACGGGACGCTCGTGTCGGACGTCGGAGTGGTGATCGAAGAGGGGGGGCGCGCGATCGGCGAGGCGTCGATCAAGGCGCAGGTCGTGGACGTGGACACGTATCGGAAACAGCGAGGACTGCACCCGTGATCGCTTTGGACTTCAACCGTTCGTCGTCGCGCCTCCGCGCGGTGCCCGTGACGCCCCCGCCCGAGGGATTCGTCGAGCTGTTCCTCGCGCAGGCGGAGGCTCGGCCGGACGCGATCGCGATCGAGGCGGGCGCGGAGCTGATCTCGTACGGCGCGCTTCGCCGGCGCATGGAGCGCATGCGCGGCGCACTCGAGAGCAAGGGGGTGGCCGAAGGCGATCGTGTGCTCGTTTGCCTGCCGAGCGGACCCGATCTGATCGCCGCGTTCTACGCGCTCGCTTCGATGCGCGCGGTGGCCATGCCCGTCTCGCCCTCGCTCACCGCGCACGAGCTCGCGCCGATGCTCGCCGACGCGCGACCGGTGGGAGCGATCGTGACGCAATCCGCGGATGCGCCCGACGGTCTGCGGTTTGCGCTCGTATGCTCCGAGGTCGAAGGCGGGCCGCGACGCACGCTCGCCGCCCCGAGCGGTGATCCAGTCGTCACCTGCCACTTCACCTACAAGGGCGTCGGCCACCCGCTCGGCGTGCTCCATCGGTACTCGGCGTGGGCCTATTCGCTGCGCGGATTTATCGAGCGGCACGGCGGGGAGCAGGGCGACGTCCACCTCGTCTGCCTGCCGATGTACCCGGTGTACGGGCTCACGGTCAGCGTCATGTGGCCGCTCGCGGTCGGTGCGCGGGTGCTGGTCGCCGACCCCGACGCCGAGCGTCTATTGGAGCTCCTGACGACGCGTCGGGTTCGCGTCGCCTGTCTGGTTCCCGTGCTGCTTCACATGCTCTGCGCACGCGCGCGGAGGGTCGGCCTCGATCGCGCGTCGCTCCACCCCGACCTCGAGCTGAAGTGCGGCGGGAGCGACCTCGGCGAGGCGTTGTCCAACGAGGTGCGCGAGGTGTTCGGAGTCGTTCCCCACGAGGGGTACGGATTGACCGAGGCGTTGATCGTCGCCTCGAACTTCCCCGGTCGCGTTCGTCCCGCCTCGCTCGGGTTCGCGCTCGCCGACGAGGTTCGCGTCGGTGTGGTCGACGCGCGCGGTCGGTCGGTTGCTCCGGGGCGTGTTGGCGAAATCACCGTCACCGGTCCGACCGTGTTCCGCGGCTATCTCGGCCGCCCCTCGGAGACGGCCCGCTTCCTCCGCAGCGGCGTGCTCCACACCGGAGACCTCGGCCACTTCGACGAAGAGGGGTTTCTCCGGTTCGACGGTCGCGCGTTGCCGATCACGAAGATCTCCGCCCAGATGGTCGATCTCCGCGAGGTCGAGGACCTGCTCTGCCAACACCCCGACGTGGTGGACGCGCGGGTCGTGGTCCGCACCGGCGCCAACGGCGCAGAGCGGCTCGCTGCCGCGGTGGTCCCGCGTCGCTCCTCGATGGTGACGCCCGACGCGCTTCTCGCGTTCTGCCGCGAGCGCCTCTCGCGCCACAAGGTGCCCAAGACACTGACCTTCCACCAGCGCGAGCTCGTCGCGAAGGAGACCCTCCGATGAAACGCTACTTCCCGCTCCTCGTCACCGTGCTCGGCTTCGTCGGCATTGGTGCCCTCGCGATCGCGCGGATCACCGCGCTCCTCGGCACGGCGATGTTCGTGCCTGCGCTGGTTGCGTTCCTCGGCTACGTGGCGTGGCTGACGTGGGAGTCGCACGTGTCGGTCCGCGAGACCGAGAACCACGAGGCCGACTCCGATCGCGGCACGATGGAGTTCGCCGCGTTCGCCAAGGTGTCGTTGCTCGTCGCCGCGTTGCTGCCGGAGAGCGCCGCGCGGCCGCTCGTCGCGCTCCTGGGCATCGCCTGCATGATCGTCGGGATCGTCATCCGGATGGCGGCGATCCGCACGCTCGGTGAGCACTACGGTCACCGCATCCGGCGCGCGGCGCACATCATCACCGCGGGCCCGTATCGGGTGATTCGTCACCCGGCGTACCTCGGCACGCTGCTCGCGCACGTCGGTTTCGTGCTCGTGTTCCTCAACGGGTGGTCCGTCGCTGCGTTGTTCGCGCTGTGGGTCCCCGCCGTCGTCGTCCGCACCGTGCTCGAGGACCAGTTCCTCCGCGCCACGCCCGAGTACGACGCGTACGCCGATCGGGTGCGTGCGCGGCTGTTTCCCGGCTTGTTCTGAGAGGTCGCCATGAAGAGCCTGCAGTCTCGTCTTCCCATCCTGCTCTCGCTGATCTTCGTGATCACCATCGTCTCCCTGGCGACTCGCCTGCACGTCGCCTCGGCGTTCGTGTTCGTCGCGCTCTACATCGGCTGGCTGGTCATCGAGGCGAGCGTCGCGCTGTCGGAGACCTCGCGCGAGAAGACCAACCTCGATCGCGGCACCCTCGAGCTCTATGCCGCCGGGCGCGCTCTCACGGTGATCACCGCGCTCTCGCTCGCCACGCCCGGCCCGACGGCCCTCGCGGCGATCGGTGCGGCGTTGTTCGTGGCCGGGGTCGCGTTCCGTCTGGTCGCGATCCGCACCCTCGGGCAGTTCTACTCCCACCGCGTGCGCCTCTCGGGCGAGCACCGCGTCGTCGACTCGGGCCCCTACCGCTACGTGCGCCACCCGGCGTACGTGGGCATGTTGGTCGCGCACCTCGGCGTCGTCCTCTTCTTCTTCTCGTGGCCGGCTCTCGCGGTGTTCGCGATCCTGTTCGTGCCTGCGGTCGTCGCTCGGATCCTCGTGGAGGAGCGCGCGCTCGACGGCCTTCCGGGCTACCGCGAGTTCGCGCAGCACCGCGCGCGTCTCTTGCCGATGGTCTGGTGATGGAGCCGCTTCGCCTCGTCCTCGTCGGCTCGACCGGTGTCACCGGAACGGCCATCCTGCGCGCCGCGCGGGGCATCGAAGTGCGCGCGCTCGTGCGCTCGGACACGGCCCGCCTCGGCGACCACCCGTGCACCAAGGTGCTCGGCGCGTTGCCCGACGTGCCCCCGACGTTGTTTCCGGACGCGCCGCACGTGCTCCTGCACTTCGCGGGCGCGACCAGCGATCGGACCCTGTATTCCGCGGTGAACGTCGAGGGAACACGAGCGCTGATGGAGGCGCTTTCCCCCTCGTGCCTCGGCGTCATCTACGGCAGCTCGCTCTCGGTCGTCGGCTCGGGAGCACAGCGGCGGGTCGACGAGGACGAGGCCGTCGCGCCGGACACGGAGCTCGCGCGATCGCGGGCCCAGGCGGAGCGCATCGTCCTCGAGGGCGCCGCCAAGCGCGGCATCTCGGCGTTCGTGCTCAGGCCGCGGTTTCTGCTGGGCGACGGAGACCAGACGACGCTCCCGGCGATGCTCCGGTTCGCGCGATGGGGCGTGTCGATCGGTCCCGGGACGCAGGAGTTCAGCGTGATCGATCTCGACGACTACGCGGCGATCGTCGTCGCCCTGGCCCGGCGGATCGTCGAGCGTGCCGAACTGGGCGAGCCGGTGCAGACCCCGCTGCACGTCGGCTACGCGCAGCCCATCTCGTTCGACGCAATTCACACGGCGCTCGCCGAGGTCTTCCTCCTGCCGGCGCGGAAGCTCCGCATACCCGTTCCTCCCCGGCTCACCCGCGCGCTCGTGAGGGTGCCGGTCGTGTCCGACGTCGCCACCAAGCTCGCGCTGGTGGGCCTCGATCACCACGCCGACGTGTCGCGACTTTCGTCCGAGATCGGAGACGCGATCGTCGCGCGCGATCCCCGACACGTCGTTGCCCGAGTTGCTCGTTCCCTGCCCCGAGGATTGTCATGACGACCACCGCATCCGCCTTCGAGCTTCCCGCCGTGCTCCGCAACGCCCGCCTCCCGCAGAAGCGGGTTCGGGGCGTGGTCGAAGGACGCACGCTCCGCGACGAGCGTCGCTTCGGCGGCAAGCTCGCGCGGCAGCGGATCATGGCCGATGCGGGCATTTCGGTTCCACCGTTCTTCGCGCTCGCCACCGACTTGTTCGACGCGGCGACGGCGTTCCTCCGCCCGTCGATGCAGTCGATCGTCGCGTCGATCGACTTCAACGATCCGCGGTCCATCGCCGCGGCCGCGCATGATCTGGAGGTCCTGTTCGAAACCGTGGCGCTCGGCAGCGATGTCGAGGCGGCCATCCTCGGCGCGTTCGATCGTCACTTCGCCCCGGACGCACTGGTCGCGGTCCGCGCGTCGACCGTGGGCAAGCGCGAGGGCGAGGGCGAGGACTCCGCGACCAATCCCTTCGCCGGGATCAGCGAGACGTTCCTCTTCGTTCCCCGCCCGCAGCTGCTCGAGAAGGTGCGCCGTTGCTGGGCCTCGGGCTTCGGCAAGGAGGCGCTCCTCTATCGGCACGCGCAGGGGATGGACCTCCTCGGCGCCTCCGTCGCCGTCGCGATTCAGGAGATGGTCGTCGCGGAGCGCTCCTTCGTGCTGTTCACCTGCGATCCCAAGACGGCGGCCCGCGAGGCCGTGGTCGTCGCCGGCTTCGGTTCGGGCGAGGGCGTCGTGCAGGAGCGCGTCGGCGTCGATCACTACTTCGTGCACGGATCCACCGGCGAGATCCGGCGGGAGCTCGCGGACAAGGCCGAGCGGCTGGTGTTCGACCACGTTCGCGGCGACGGCCTTCGCGTCGAGGCGGTGCCCGAGACACTCCGCGCCGAGCCGTGTCTCTCCGAGGCCGAGCTCCGCGCCATCGTCGCCATCGGCCGGCAGATCGAGAAGTGCTTCGGCTGTCCGCAGGACATCGAGGGCTCGATCGCCGCGTCGGGCGAGATTCGCATCCTCCAGTCGCGTCCGATCGCGATCGACTACCGACGGCTGCACGTCTTCACCAACGCGAACGTCACCGAGAGCTTCCCCGGCGTCACGACCGCGCTCACCTACTCGTTCGCGCGCGGCTTCTACCGAATCATCTTTCGCGACTGCTACCGCAAGCTCGGCATGTCCGAGGCCGAGCTGGTCCGCGAGCACGAGGTGCTCGATCGGATGATCGCGTTCGTGCGTGGCCGTGTGTACTACGACCTCAACGCGTTCTACCACCTGCACAGCAAGAGCCCGCTGTTCCCCATCTTCCGCGCGCACTGGGAGAAGATGATGGGCTTCCGGGCGTCGTATCAGACGCAGGCGGGCTCGCTCTTCGCCCGCACGATCGCCGCGACCGAAGACGCGGCCGAGCTCGTGTTCGCGGCTTCCGTCTTCGCGATGCGCTACGCGACCCACGACCAGGCGATGGTGCGGTTCCACGCGTTCTGGGAGGGCCTGATCGCCGAGAGGCGCGGTCGCTCGTTCGACGAGGTCGACCCGCTGGTGCTCGTCACCGACTTCCAGCAGGTGATGCGCGAGGTCGGCGACGAGTGGGGCGTCACGCTGCTCAACGACACGTACCTGCCGATCGTCTACGGCACGACCGAAGGGCTGATCGCCAAGTGGCTCCCGGACGCGCCGGCCTCCTTGTTCAGCGACTTGCTCTGCGGCGACGACGGCCTGCTCAGCGTCGAGATCGTGCGGTCCGCCGTGCGTCTCGGCGAGCAGGTGCGAAGGTCCGAGGTCCTCCGCAAGACGTTCGCCTCGCGCACGCCGGAGGAGCTGTGGGTGGCGATCCAGGTCGACGCGCTCGACCCGGCGTTCTGCGGCGCGGTGCGCGAGCACCTGCATCGCTACGGCGATCGCGGGCTGCAGGAGCTCGAGATGGAGCAGCCGAACCTTCGCCACACCCCGGTCACGCTCGTGCGGATGGTCCAGGGATACGCTGCGAGCGACGTCTCGGTGACCGCCATGCGCGACCGCGAGCTGTCGTTGCGCGATGCCGCGGAGCGCACCCTCGACGACGCCCTCCGGGGAGCACCGGCCAAACGCGCCGCGCTCGGCTACCTGCTCCACACCGCGCGTCGGCTCATCCGCCACCGCGAGAACAGCCGCTACTGCCGCAGCGAGCTCTTCGGGTACGCGAAGAACGTCTTCCACGCGCTCGGGCGGAAGCTCGTCGCGGCGAAGGTGCTGCGCTCCGAAGACGACGTCCACCACCTGACGCAGGACGAGCTGTTCGGGTGGGTCGACGGAACGGGCGTCACCACGGACCTCCAGCTGCTCGCCGACCTTCGCCGCGAAGAGAAGAAGCGCAACGAGGGCGTCGAGACACCGATGGAGCTGACCACGCTGGGCGCGGTGAACGCCAACACACTCGATCGGGTCGCGGTCGCGGCCGAGGGCGCGCTGCGCGGTCTCGGGTCGAGCAGCGGCGTCGTGCGCGGACGTGCGCGCGTCGTCCTCGATCCGAACACCGTGATGTCGCTCGACCCGGACACCATCCTCGTCGCGCGCGAGACCGATCCGGGTTGGTTGTTCCTCATGCTGGCCGCGCGCGGCATCGTCGTCGAGCGCGGCAGCATGCTCTCGCACACCGCCATCACGGGCCGGAAGTTCGGCATCCCCACAGTCGTGTCCGTGAAGTCCGCGACCACGCGGATCCCCGACGGCGCCGAGATCGAGATCGACGGCGCGACCGGCATCGTCACCGTCCTCTCACCCGTCAGCGTGGGCGACGCATGAGCCCGCTTCGCACCTTCGTCAAAGACGTCTACGCGCCGGGCCTGCACTTCGCCTTCGCCGCAGCGTGGTTCCTCGCGCTCGAGGGCACGCTGCGGGTGGTCGAGCGGCGCGCCGCGTGGTCGTTCGACCTCGCGACGGTAGGTGCGATCGCCACGCTCTTTCTCGTGCTGTTCTTCCTCCGCGGCGTCGACGAGCTCAAGGACCTCGAATACGACCGCGTCCACAACCCCGATCGACCGCTGGTGCGAGGCGCGGTCACCAAGGGGCAGCTCGCCGCCTGGCTCGGCGGCACCGCCCTGATCGTCTTCGCGATCAACGCTCCCATCTCCGGATGGCTGGTGGCGATCGTCGCGGCCGACATGCTCTGGAGCCTCGCGTTGATCGCGCTCGAGCGTCGTTCGACCAAGGTGCGCGACGGGATCCTCCTCAACCTTCTGGTGACCTACCCGGTCAACATCGCGCTGAGCGTCTACGGCTACGTCTTCGTGCTGACGCGCAGCGGCGGTGCGCCGACCGCCCGCGGGGGGCTGGTCATCCTCGCGTTCGCGTTTGCGTTCCTCAACTACGAGATCCTGCGCAAGACGGTGTGGCCGCACCTCGCCGATCGGAGCGAGCGGCTCTACTCGCACGCGCTCGGTGGCGTGGGAGCCATCTCCGTCGCCTTCGGGTGCGCGAGCGCTGCGGCGACCATCCTCGCGGGGCTGCTCGTGAGCACCGCGCGTCCGTGGCTCGCGGTGTTCGCGCTGTTGCCGCTGGTCCCGGCGACGCTGGCCCTCGCGAAGTTCCTCCGGCACCGCGACACGCGCGTGAAGCTCGCGCCGCTCGGGCTGCAGTTCCTGCTCGTGTTCTACCTCGGGCTCTGCGTCGTCGGCCTGCTCGGCGGGTGAGGAAGCCATGATCCGGATCGCTCTCCGTTCGCTGTTCCACGATCGCAGCAAGCTGCTTGCTTCGATGGCCGGCATCACGTTCGCGGCGGTCTTGGTGCTCGTGCAGCTCGGGCTGTATGCCGGGTTCCTCCACACCTCGTCGTCGACCATCGAGCGCGTCGGAGGCGACGTGTGGGTGATGCCGCGCGGGACCGAGGTCATCGATAGCGTCGAGACCCTCTCGGCGGGCACCCGCTCGCTCGTCGCGTCGCACCCGTGCGTGGCCCGCGCGAGGCCGCTGGTGTTCGCCTGGGCGTTCGTGCGCAAGGCGGGCGGCACACGCGACACCGTGCGCGTCGTCAGCTTCGAACGCGACTCCACGCCCATCGTGCCGTGGAGCCTCGCCGAGGGGCTGCCCTCCGATCTGCACGCGCCCCAGCGGGTGGCCATCGACGGCTTCGACGTGAAGAAGCTGCAGATCGCTGGCCCGGCGCTCGGCGCATCGCTCCAGATCGGCGGCCAATCGGTGAAGGTCGCGGCGATCACCAAGGGCGTCCGCAGCTTCACCCTGCTCCCGTTCGTGTTCGCGCAAATCGATGATGCCCGGAAGATGGCCGGCTTCAACGAGGGCGAGACGAACTTCTGGGTCCTCGATCTCCACGACAAGGCCTGCGCGACGGACGTGATCCACGCGATCGAGAAGCATCCGGAGCTGCAGGCGCTGCCGCGGGACGTGTTCCTCACGCGCACGCAGGACTACTGGGTGATCGGCTCGGGTATCGGCGCGGTGCTCAGCTTCACCGCGCTGCTCGCGATGGTCGTCGGCGTGGTCGTCGTCGGTCAGACCCTGTTCACCATCACCAAGGACTACCAGCGCGAGCTGGCGACCTTGAAGGCGCTCGGCGCCCGCGGCAGCGAGCTCATCGGCTTCGTCCTCTGGCAGGCGGCGTTCCTCGCGCTCGTCGGCTGTGTGGGCGGTCTGGTGCTCGCCTTCGCGATCCGCGGCAGCGCGGTCGACGCGGGGCTCGTGATCGTGCTGTCGCCGAAGGTCGTCGTCACCTCGCTGCTCACCATCGTCGCGATGTGCGCGGTCGCGAGCGTCATGTCCGTTCGTCGCGTGCTGCGGCTCGATGCCGCCGAGGTGTTCCAATGAACGAAGCTCTGGTGCGCGCGGCGGGCGTGACCAAGACCTACGGCGAGGGTGCGCTCGCGACGCCGGTGCTCCACGGCGTGGACGTCGAGGTCCGCGAGGGCGAGCTGGTGCTGCTGATGGGCCCCTCCGGCTCGGGCAAGACCACGCTGATCTCCATCCTCGCTGGTCTGCTCCGTCCGACCAGTGGATACGTCGAGCTCTGCGGCGCGCCGGTGTCCCAGATGGACGAGAGCGCGTCCGCGCGCGTCCGTCGCGACGGGCTCGGGTTCGTGTTCCAGGGCTACAACCTGTTTCCCGCGCTCACCGCCCTCGACAACGTCGCCGAGGTCCTGCGGATGAAGGGCGCCTCGGCGAAGCAGGCGCGCGCGCGAGCCGAGCAGGCGCTCACCGGTGTCGGCCTCGGCGCGCGGCTGCACCACCTCCCGGGGCAGTTGTCCGGTGGTCAGAAGCAGCGCGTCGCGATCGCGCGCGCGCTCGCCGCCGAGCCGCGGCTGGTGATCGGCGATGAGATCACGGCGGCGCTCGACGGCACCACGGCGTTGCAGGTGATCGAGACCTTGCGCAACTGGGTGGGGAGCTCGACGGCGGTCTTGCTGGTGACGCACGACCACCGTCTCGAGCGCTTCGCCGACCGGGTGATCGAGCTCGAAGACGGAAGAGTGAACCGGATCGCCTTCGGGGATCCGCCGAAGGCGGGACCCGTTTCTGCACTGGGAGCGGTGGCATGAAGACCAAGATCATGATCGGGCTGGTTCTCTCGGTGGTGTTCGGCGCGACGGCGGGCGCGTGGGCCGGCAGGCGAGCGACCGCGCAGACCGTCAAAGTGTCCTCGGGACCGGTCGCGCTGCGGGTGTTCACGCGCGGGATCGTGGTCCCGATCGACGGAGTCGCCGAGGTGCGTGCGCGCGTGGACGGCAAGGTCTCGAAGGTGCACGTGCGGGAGGGCGATCGCGTAGAGGCGGGCGCGCTGCTCGCCGAGATCGACGCCGAGGACCTGACCGCGGAGCTCGCGCGCCGCGAGGCGGAGTACCGCGCTGCGATCGCGACCGCGGCGTCCATCGCACAGGGCGGACGCCCGCAGGAGCTCCCCGCGCTCGAGGCCGAGAGCAAGGCCGCGTCGCAAGCCTCGGTGCTGGCGATCGCCGATCTCGCGCGCAAGAAGAAGCTCGTCGATCAGGGCGCGCTCGCGAGCGATGGCGTCGACGAAGCCGAGCGTCGGGTCGCAGATGCCGCAGCCCGCCTCGATCTCGCGAAATCGAAGGTCGCCATCGCCAAGGCGGGCGGAAAGCCGGACGACATCCGCGCGGCCAAGGAACACATCACCGCCGCGGCCGCCGCCGTCGACGTCGCCAAGGCGCAGCTCGCGCGTTGCAGGATCGTCGCACCGATCGCCGGCGTCGTCCTCGCGCGTCGCGTCGACCCGGGCGACACGGTGGCCACGCTCAACCTGCCGCCCGCGGTCTTCGACATCGCGGACGTCGCGCGCACCGAGGTGAAGATCGAGGTCGAAGAGGCCGATGCCGCGCTGATCGAGGCCGGCATGGTGGCAACGCTGGTCAAGGCTACCGGCGAGACCATCGGCAAAGGCAAGGTCGTGCGCGTGGGCGCGCGCTTCGACAAACGCACCATCGGCGCAGATGCCGCGGTGGTCCGCGCCGACGGCCTCGTTCGCACGGCGTTCATCGCGTGGGAGGGGCCACCCCCGTCCTTGGCGATCGGCCAGCGCGTCGAGGCGATCCTCGAACGCCCTTCGCGGGTGGTAGAGGCACGCATCCCGCGACGCGCGGTGAAGATCCAAGACGGCCTCGCGCTGGTCGACGTCAAGAACGGACTGTTCGTGCACCAGAAGCCGGTCCGCCTCGGTGCCGCCGACGACGCGTGGGTCGAGGTCGCGGGACTCGCCAGCGGCGAGAGCGTGGTGATCCCGGCGTACTGAGGATGCCGGCCGCCGATGGCGCCGTCGACCTCAGTCGGCGTCGCCGGCGACGCGCTTGGGTAGCTCGAGGGTGAGCACGCCCACGAACTCGGTCTTGAGCGCGTCGGTGATCCTCTTGATGGCGTCGTAGACGCGACGAACGGAGGCGGGGTCCTTGACCAGGGCCTCGTCGAACGTCTTGAAGGGCACCGCGTCGATGGCGGCGATCGCGGCGACGGTATCGGCGTCCATTTGCTTCCCGACCGTACCCGCCCCCATGGCGGTGAGGAGGTCGTCGAACCCGAGCCCGGAGAAGTCGTTGCCGCAGCCGGTGAGCAGCTTGCGAAAGCCGATCAGATTGCTGCGCACGTGCTCCTTGCTGCGCTTGGCCCACTGCGACTCCAGTCGCTCGGGGCAGACAGCCGTGCAAACGGTCAGAGCCAAAGGGATGGCGAGCTTCGCGTCCTTGACCTCGGTGTCGAGGTAGAAGATCGCGTCGCTCACCGCGTTGGTTGCGAGCGCCTGCGACGGATAGACCTTGCTGCCGCTGCCTGCGGTCGCGAGCGCGGCGAGAAAATTGCCCTTGGCGGGATCCCACGCGTCGACCAGAGCCTGGGCTTGATTGGAGACGTCGATCGAAACGACCTTGGCGTAGGCGATTCTGCGCGCGGAGAGCTGTTCGACCGTCAGCGCGGCCCACGACCCGTCGGTGTTGATGGTGCTGGTCGCCGCGCAGACGTTCTCCGTGCCCTCGTGGAACAGGAGGTAATCGTTGGCAGCGAGCGACTTCACGCTGACCAACGCCGTCGTTGCGAACGCCGGGTCCTCATGGACCTTGGCGACGAGGTTCTGCTCGACGAAGCAGCGGTTGAACAGCGGCCAGCTGTAGATCGCGTCGCGGAGCCCTTTGCCGCCCGCGAGTGTGGTGGGCGAGAGCGGACCGATTTGCATGACCTCGGCCTGCTGCCAGAGGTCGATCGCCTTCTCCCACGCGGCTCTCGCTGCCGCACGGTTCGCCTCGGTCGGCTCTGCCTCGAGCTTCGTGACGGCTGCGGCGTGCTCGGCCGCTGCGCCCTGGAACGATCGATAGGTGCCGAGCGCGCACTCGCCGAAAGCCTGCAGGTACTTCGTGCGGTCGATGCTCGGGGCGGGCGTCGACGAGCGCCTGCATCCATCGGCGGCGGCCACGGCGAGCCCAGCGAGAACGAGCGTAACGGCGCGGCGGGGGCGGAGCATGGAATCGAGTACGTCGTTCGTTACTCGTCGGCAACCGGGAGGAGGGCTTTGTGCTTCAGAACCCGGCCGACAGGTGGAGTGCGGCGAACCGGAAGGCTGCGCGAGCCCCTGGGTCTGCACCGTGCGCGGCCTCGGCCCGCAGGACGATGTTCGCGCGAAGCACTGCGTTCATAGCCAGAATGCCGATCCATCGGGTGCCCTCGCTGCCCCGGCTGTCGGTCAAGCGCGACGCCTCGTAGCGCACCGTGGGAAACAGCCAGGGGAGCGTCACGTAGGTGACCTCGCCGTAGGCAAGGAGCATGCGACCGTATCCCTGTGCGAACGGACCTGGCGCATCGTGCCGCTGGACCGCGACGACTGCATCGAGCAGGAGGTCGTCGAAGACCACATGGAGGTCGCCTCCCGCGCGGACAAACGCGTCGGTGTGGGTGAGCGTGAATCCGGACGTGCTCGCGGCGTCGGTGACGCGCGCCCTGCCACGATAGACCGAGGCGCCGACCGTGAGGCTGCGCTCTCGCCAGGCCGCGCTCGCCGCCTCGCTGTTGATGCCGTCGAGTCGCATGCCTCCGAGCTTGCCCTCGATTCGTCCGTAGAAGTCCTTCACCACCCCCTCCACGGGGACAGTGTTCTCGACGACACCCGCGAACCACCCGAGTCGGCCGAGCAAGAGGCCCGACGCTTCGAACCCGCGCAGCGAGGCCTCGGGCGTGAACCCGTTGAGTCGCGCCGGCGTGGTGGTGAGCCGAAGTTGGTGCCCGAGCATGCCGCGATGCACGCTGACGCCGTGCAGGGACGGCTCGAACCGACCCACCTTGAGGTGGAGCGAGGTCTGATCGAGGGGAGTGGCGATCACGAACCCTCGCTCGACCTCGACCGGCGCGTGATGCCCGAACGCAATCGCGGCGAAGTACCCGCCGAAGCTCCCGAAGCTGCCGCCCGCGAGGACCATGGCCTTGCCGCCGATCTCGTCGAAGCGCAGCTTTCGCTGCTCGACGACCGCGGCGCTGCCGTGCCCGTCGTCGGCGTGGCCGTGCGCCGCGGTCTCTTCGGTCGCGTGCCCCTCGAACTTGCTGCCGTAGGCAGTGCTCATCTGAAGCAACAACGAGACAGGGAGCTTCCCCGCGATCTGGCCGGGCCAGACCGAACGCGGGAAAACGTCCTTGTGCGCATCGGCGCCGAGGGGCAGAGGCTCCTCCTTCTCGGTGACCGCGTCGCCGCCGTCAGGGAAGCGGTAAGCGTTCCGCCGGAAGGCCTCCCCGAAGGGAGTGAGCTTGGGGAAGGCGAGATGGCAAGTCTGACAGCTCGTCTCGTACCGACGCGCAAATGCTGGAATCGCATGCGCGGACGGCGCGTACAGAAAGGCGATCAGCGCGATCGTGACTGCAACGACGGTGAGGAGCATTCGCGCGAGCGGCGAGCGTTCGACAGGACGGTTTGCTGCGCGCACGACGAGCGAGCGAAAGAGTTCCACGGCGCACGACCTTCTCGAGAGCGCCTCGAGGTTGGCGAGGTTGGCGAGTCGTCTCGAGCTCAGCGCTCACGAGACGAGATGGTTCACCACGGAGACGCGGAGACACGGAGACGAGACGAGATTGGGGCTGCCGATCGCAGCTCTGACGTCCTCATTGTCTGCCGATGCAGACGCAGGCCTCACGTACGTCATCCGAGCGAGCACCTCGACGAGGTGCAGGTCGACGTGAGTTCAGTCTCGGTCGGCGCGAAGCGAGCGGCAGCACTACTCTCGAACTCCGTGCCTCCGTGTCTCCGTGGTGAGCTCTTCTCTCCGGCACGACGCGAGGAGTCAGCGTCAGGATCAGGTCTACACCCTGATGACTGACGACTGACGACTGACGACTGGATTCAGTCGGGAACCGCCTTCTCCACCACGGTGGAGATCTTCCCGTCGGTCGCGCCCATGATGATTTCCCAGAGGTGACCATCGCGGTCGCGGATGTAGAACTCCCAACGGACCTTGCGTGCCTGGTACTCCCACACCTCGATGTTCCCGGTCTTCACCGCGAGCGCCTTCCCTCTCGCCTCCGAGAGCTTGATGACGTCTTTGCGCGGCGAGAGGTCGTAATCGAAAGGTCCCTTCTCCGCCTCGATCTCGTCGAGCTCACCATTGCCGGCGTCGTATTCGACGGCGAGCTCGCCGCCGCTCGGCATGGTCATGGTCACCATCCAATGCACGATGCCGGGCTCGGGGTGTTTGACCACCTCCTTCACCTTGGCCTCCGGGATCAGCGCGGACGCGCGGGCTCTCGCCTCGTCACCGGTCATTTCGGCCGAGGGTCCCTCGGAGCCGCCACACCCGAGCACCAAACCGAGCGCGGCTGCCAGCAGCAAGAAATGTTTCATGTTCTCCGTCCTTCGGGTGGTCTTGAAACCGCACATGAAATTCATTTTCAGTAGCTGCGCGGCGCACGCAAGGGTGCGAGCGGCGGGGCATGACGCATCTCATGCGACGGACCCCAGCTCGGTTATGCGCGCCGCAGTCGTCCCACGTTTTCGGCGACGCACACCGGCTTGTCGTGGCCCTCGCGCTCGACCGTCCAGCGATAGACCACCTGCACCCACGAATCGGGGAGCTCGTCGACGGAAACGACCTCGATGAACGCGCGAATGCGTGATCCGACCGGGAGCGGCGCGGGGAAGCGGACCTTGTTCCAACCGTAGTTGAGCGCGACCCCGAAGCCGCCGACGCGCTCGAGCAGGTCGGGCCGGAAGCCGTCGAGCATCGCGAGGGTGAGGTTGCCGTGCGCGATGGTGCCGCCGTACGCGCTCTCGCGTCGTGCGCGCTCGGGATCGGTGTGGATCCACTGTCGATCGCCACCGAGCTCCGCGAACGCGTCGACGTGCGCCTGGGTGATCTCGCGCCACGAGCTCGGACCGATGCGGCGGCCGACCAGCGCGCGGAGGTCGTCGACGCTGGCGATCTGTTCGAGCGCGGTCATGGGGAGTTGGTCGCGGCGAGCGCCTCGAGCTCGGACAGGCCGGTCTCGAGGTACTCGAGCATGTGCTGCACGCTCGGGACCGTGCGGCGACAGGCCATGATGCCGAATTCGAGCTTGTCGACGTAGCTGTTGAGCGTGAGGTTCATAGCCTGCCCGTCGACTACGATCGAGACGGGATACATGCCCTCGATCTTGGCGCCATTCCAGTACAGCGTCTTCTTCGGGCCGGGGACGTTCGAGATCACCACGTTGAACGCTTGCACCTTGGGCGCGGCGCTCGTGAGGAAGTTGAGCCCGGCCGGGCCGAGCACGGTGCCGGTGTAGCCGAGGATCTCGGCGGGCGTCATGTTGGTGTATCGCTCTTTGGCGTGCTGCACCGAGCGTTTGATGGTGGCGAGCCGCTCCAGCGGATCTTCGATGTGCGTGCCGAGGTTGGCGAGGATCATCGCGACTTGATTGCCCGAGTCGCTGTCGTCGCGCCGGAGCGACAGCGGGATCATCGCAACGAGCGGCTTTTCGGGGAGGGCGTCGAGATCGAGCAGGTACCGACGCAGCGCGCTCGCGCACATCGCCAGCACCACGTCGTTCACGGTCGCGTGGAACAGTCGACCGACCTCGCGGATGCGGTCGAGCGAATACGACTGCGCGGCGAAGCGGCGTGATCCGGTGATCGCCTGGTTGAAGATCGACGGCGGCGCTCTCAGACTGGCGGTCGCTTCGTCGTCGCTCGTCGCTTCACGCACCGTCTTCACCACCTCGCGCGCGACGTTCGGAACGCCGGCGAGCTGGGTCTTGGCTGCGCTCCACAGCTCCGAGAGGCTCGTCGACTGCTGGTCTTGGCTGCGCTCGCGGCGGTGTTTGGGGTGGGGCACGGCCCACGGCGGCGGACGATCGACCTCGTGGGGATCTTCGGAGAGCGCGCGCTGGAGCATGCGCATCGCCGCGACGCCGTCGACCATCGCGTGGTGGATCTTGGTGTAGATCGCGAACCGTCCGCCCTCGACGCCTTCGATCAGGTACATCTCCCAGAGCGGGCGCGACCGATCGAGGTGTGCTGCGTGCAACTGCGAGACGAGCGCGAGCAGCTCGCGAATACGGCCCGGCTTGGGCAACGCGAGGTGCCGGAAGTGGTGCTCGATGTCGAAGTCCTCGTCGTGCTGCCAGAACCACGCGCCGTATTTGCCGACCAGACGCTGGTCGAACGGCGGCTCGGCCTTCCGCGCGCTGCGCATCTGCTCGGCCATGCGCTGGACGAAATCCGGGGGCGCATCCGTCGGGGGACGTCCGAGGAGGAGCCCGCCGACGTGCATGGGCTGATGGCGCTTCTCGATCCAGAGGAACATCTGGTCGGACGGACTGAGGGGCTTCATCTCCTCTCCAGGCGACGGGGGCAGCTCACCATACGCGAGGAACCTCGCTTGCTACCATCGCTCTTCATGAGCGCCGTCACCGGGACGTGGGTCGTCGTCGGAGCCAACCGAGGCATCGGCCTCGAGCTGTGCACCCACCTGAAGAATCGCGGCGAGACCGTGGTCGCCGTGTGCCGCAGCGGCTCGGAGCCGCTCCGTGCGCTCGGCGTCGAGGTGGTCGAAGGGGTGGACGTCACGAACCAGGACTCGGTCGCCGAGCTCGCCAGGCGGCTCACCGGAAGGAGCATCGATGTGCTGGTTGCCGTGGCCGGTGTGCTCGTGCGCGACACGCTCGAGGCGCTCGACCTGGACGTGGTGCGCGACCAGATCGAGGTCAACGCCCTCGGTCCCCTGCGCGTCGTCTCGTCCCTGCTCCCGAACCTCCGCTCGGGCTCGAAGGTCGCGTTGATCACCAGCCGCATGGGCTCGTTGGCCGACAACGGCTCCGGCAGCTACTACGGCTACCGCATGTCGAAGGCCGCGCTGAACATGGCCGGCAAGTCCCTCTCGATCGACCTGAAGGGCAGGGGCATCGCCGTCTGCCTCCTGCATCCAGGCTTCGTCCGCACCCGAATGACCGGCGGCAACGGCGACGTCGAGCCGGACGTGGCGGCAGGGCGGTTGCTCCAGCGCATCGACGGGCTGACCTTGGAGGAGTCGGGCGCCTTCTGGCACGCGAACGGCGAACGGCTGCCTTGGTGACCACGGATCCGCCTTATGTGAGGTCCTCTTGCGCAGCGCGTAACCTACCCCGGTTCCACGGCATCGATGAGCGCGATGGCCTCCAAGATCGGCGTTGGTTCCGTGGCTCCCGACTTCACGCTCCGTTCCCAGAGCGGAGACGAGGTCTCCCTCGCGAGCTTCCGCGACCAGAAGCGGGTGGTGCTGTTCTTCTACCCCAAGGACGAGACCCCGGGTTGCACGGCGGAAGCGTGCAGCTTCCGTGACGAGTACGACGCGTTCGCCCAGGCGGGCGCGGAGGTCATCGGCATCAGCGCCGACTCGACCGACTCGCACGCGAGCTTCGCCGCCCATCACCGCCTGCAGATGACGCTCTTGAGCGATCCCGGCGGGCGGGTCGCTTCGCTCTACGGAGTGACCAAATCGTTCTTCGGCCTGGTCGCCGGCCGCGTCACGTTCGTCATCGATCGCGACGGCGTGATCCGGCACACGTTCAACTCGCAGATCCGCGCGACCAGCCACGTGCGCGAGGCGCTCGGCGCGTTGTCGTCGATGGCCTGATCTCAGGACAATCTGGCGCCCTCTCGCCGGCCGTCCAGGCCGGACCGCCATCAGCGAGGGGGGTCGACAGTTTGAATAGACCGGGTACTCCTACGTCCACGAGGCGCCGGATCACGCGTGGTGATCGGCGGCGCCCAAGGCTCGCAGGAGGTCTTCATGCTTCGTCGCACCACTTTCTTCACCGCCGCGACCGTCGTCCCCCGTGGCGCGACGGCCGCCATCGTCTCGATGCTCTTCGCCTTCGGCTTCGGCTGCAGCAGCTCCGGCACCGAGCTCCCCAGCGAGTCGTTCGACTCCGGGATCGCCGAGACCAGCGGTGGAGACGCCGCCGGCTGTCCGACCGGACAGACCACATGTGGCACCACGTGCACCAACACCAAGTACGATCCGGCCAACTGCGGCGCGTGCGACTCCGCGTGCAAGACGGGCGAGGTCTGCAATGGGGGCGTGTGTTCGAGCACCGGTTGCACCGCGCCGCTCCTGCAGTGCGGCGCCAAGTGCACCGACCCCACGACCGACGAAGCGAACTGCGGCAAGTGCGGCGTGGCCTGCGTGGCCGGCGAGCTCTGTGCGGGTGACAAGGGCTGCGTCACGTCCTGCCCCGGCACGCTGACCGCCTGCGACAAGGCGTGTGTCGATGCGCAGAACGACCCGAAGAACTGCGGCACGTGCGGCACTGCCTGCGGCGCCGGCGAGGTCTGCTCCGCTGGAAAGTGCGGAGGCACCTGCACCGCGCCGCTGAAGAACTGCGGCGGCAGCTGCACCAACCCCGACTACGACCCGAACAACTGCGGTTTGTGCGGCGTGAAGTGCGCGGCCGGGGTGTCCTGCATCGGCGGCGGGTGCGGAACCCCTGACAAGACCGACGACGACGGCGACACCATCTCGAACTTCCACGAGGGCAAGTCGTCTGCGGTCGACACGGACGGCGACGCCAAGGCCGACTACCTCGACGACGACAGCGATGGCGACGGCATCCTCGACAAGGACGAGGCGGGCGACACCAACCCGGCCACTCCGCCGGTCGACAGCGACGGTGACGGCAAGCCCGACTTCATGGACACCGACTCCGACAACGACGGTCTGACCGACAAGGACGAGGCGAGCAAGTACAAGACGTCGCCGACCAAGCCGGACACCGACGGCGATGGCTTCACCGACTTCGAAGAGGTCGCGGCCGGCACCGATCCGCTCGTCGCCACCAGCAACCCGACCACGATCGGCGGCTTCTCGTTCGACCTTCCGTACAAGGGCCTGCCGCGCTCGCAGGACCTCACGTTCCGCCCGGCCATCAAGAAGCTCGACGTCGGGTTCCTCACCGACACCACCGGCTCGATGGGCGGCACGATCACCGGCTTGCGCACGTCGCTCAAGACGATGCTCACGAGCCTCAAGACCAAGGTTCCCGACGTCGCCCTCGGCGTCGGCGACCACCGGGATTTCCCGTTCTCGCCCTACGGCGGCACCACGACCGACTTCCCGTTCAAGCTCTGGCAGCGCGTCACGACCGACGTGACCCTCGCGCAGGCGGGCGTAGACAAGTACGTCGCCGGCGGCGGCGCCGACATCATGGAGTCGCAGATCGAGGGGCTGTTCCAGTCGGCCACCGGCGCGGGCTTCCGCGGCCCGACCGGCACCACCTGGGCGGCGAAGTTCGATCCGACCATCGGCTTCGACGCGACCAAGGGCCACGGCACGATCGGCGGCTTCGGCTTCCGAAGCGACGCCGCCCCGGTCATCGTGCTCGCGACCGACGCCAGCATGCACCGCAAGAACGGTGACACCCTCGCGCCGCCCACCGGCTCGAGCTACGCGCCGGGCAACTACGGGACGACGGGCTGGGGCACCGGCGCCGATCAGCTCCCGAAGACCGTCACCGAGACGGTCACCGCACTCACTGCGATCGGCGCGCGCGTCATCGGCGTGAACGTCAAGCTCTCGACGAGCGATCCCGCGCGTCCGCAGCTCGAGTACTTCGCGTTGAAGACCGGCTCGTACATTGCGGCCACCGGCACCACCTGTCCGCACGGCATCGCCGGCGCGACGGTTCCCGCGATCGACGACGGCACCGGCAAGCTCGTGTGCCCGCTCGTCTTCGACAGCGCGACCAGCGGCTCGGGCTTCGACACCGCGGTCGTCGATGCGATCACGAAGCTGACGTCGTTCGTCTCGTTCAAGACCATCTGGCTGGCGGCGAAGGACAACCCGACGACGGCCACCATCGACGAGTCGAAGTTCTTCGTTCGCGGCTTGCCCGTCTCGTACGAGAAGCCGCTCCCGGCGGGCTGCACGACGGCTCCGGCGATCGACGACCTGATGCCCACCGGCGGCGACGGCGTCTACGACAGCTTCAACAACGTCTGTCCGAAGACGGTCGTCACCTTCACCCTCGTGTTGAAGAACGACTTCGTCCCGTCGACGTGCACCGACCAGGTGTTCTCGTTCAACGTCCTCGTCATCGGCGACGGCAAGGTCGAAGCGGACAACCGCATCGTCACCGTGCGCGTGCCCGGCGACAAGACGCTCTGTAAGTGAGTTAGTACGAGCAAGTCGGCGGTCGTTCCTCTTGGGGCGGCCGCCGAGCTCGTTTTGTACGCGATCAGCGAGCCGGGCGCCGATCGACTCGGAGGGAGAAAGTGCCGGCGTGCTACCTGCACGCCGGCCGATCGCTCGTCGAGGACCCGTGCACCCTCCTTCGCGCGACGAGGAAGAGCGCGGCGGCGCCGAACAACGCCCACCCCGAGCCATGCCCGGTCGGTCGCGACGAGGTCGTGCAACCGCCTTCGTCTTCTGCTGGAGCCGGCACCGGGACGCACTGCTTGGTCGCGACCTCGCAGACGTGACCGGCGGCGCACTCCGTGGTCTTCGTGCAGGACGAGGTGCACGCGCCGAACAGCGGCTCGCACACGTACGGACCACAGTCGAATGCGACGCCGTCGCCGAGCGGGCACGGTGCACCCTTGCCCGCGCAGTACGACGGGCCGACGCCCTTGCTCTTGCCGGTGCAGCGTTGCTGCGCGCATTGCGTGCCGCTGCCGGCGCCGATGCAGCTGCCTGCGCCGTTGCAGGTGGCGACACAGGTTCCGACAGGGCCGCACTCGCCGCGCAGATCGACGCCCGCGGGGAGGACCGTGCACTTGCCCGGCGCGTCGAGCGTCGCGCACGAGCGGCACCGCTCGCCGCACGCGGTGTCGCAGCAGACGCCGTCGGCGCAGTGACCGGTCGCGCACTCCTCGTCACGCGCGCACCGCTGGATCGACGCGGGGAGGGTGGGCGTGCCGCCGTCGAGGCGTGGCGCTGCGACGTTCGCGTCATCGACCGCCGAATCGGAGGAGCTCGCGTCGACCGGCGCGCCGTCGATGACGGTGCTGTCGTCGATTGCGCCGGTGTCGGAGGGCGGCGAGCCCGTGTCTGCCGCGCCCGTGTCCGCCGTGACCGAGTCATCGGTCGCACCCGAGTCCGAGACGATCGAGCCATCGGAGCCGCCGGAATCGCTCGTGACACCTGAATCGGATCCAGGAGCGTCGGGGGGAGCCCCGATGTCGAAGCCGCCGATGTCGTAGGCCGCGGCGTCGGGCGGCGACGTCACGTCGCACGATCCGCTCACGCAGGCTCCGGTGGTGCAATCAGCAGCCGTCGAGCAGCTCCAACGGCACTGGGTCGCATCGCGGCACGTCAACGCCCCCGGGCAGGGCGTGAGCGCCTTCGCGCAGACGCCGTCGCTCCCACACGTACCCACGATCAGCGTGGCTCCGGTGCAGACTTCGCCGCAGGACGATCCCGTCGGCTTCCGCACGCACGCCCCGGAGGTGCACGAAGAGCAGGGGCCGTCGGCGCACAGGCCGTGCGGATCGCTGGCGCCGTCGACGACGGGCAGACACACGCCCCGGGACGACGAGAGACCGCACGAGCGACACGCGCCGGTGCAGGCCGACGCGCAACAGTACCCATCGGCGCAGACGCCGGTGCCGCACTCGGCGTTGCTCGCGCACGACTGGCCGGACTTCTTCTTGCACGTCCCCGCCGCGGTCGAGGTCGCACAGGAGTTGCCGGTCGGACACGTCGCCGTCGTACAGCACACGCCATCGACGCAGTAACCCGACGCGCAGTCGCCTGCGCTGAGGCACGCGGTGCCGATCGCGGAGGGTGGCGACCAGAGGATCGCCGCATTCGAGCCCGCGCCCGCGACCACGACCTGACCGGAGGGAAGGAGCACCGCGGGCGCGGACGCGCCGTTGAACCCGATCGTGCCGGCAGCGGAGAACTTGTCGGCGGCCTCGTCGTAGAGGGTGGCGCTGAAGTCGAAGGCCACGCCGGCGGTGAGCACCTTGCCGCCAGGGAGGATGAGCGAGAAGCCCGGGTCGTACGACGACAACGCGTCGGCAACGCGCTTCCACGTGTTGGTGGTCTCGTCGTAGACGTCGGTCTGCACGCCGGCGAAGGCGCCGCCGAACACCGCCACCTTCCCGCTCGGCAACAGCCCCGAGACGAGCTCGCGTCGGCCGACGGGCATCGGCGCGGCGGCGCTCCAGGTGTTCGTCGACGGAGCGAAGAGATCGACCTGGGTCCGGTTGTTCCCCTGGTCGTGGACGGCGAGCACCTTTCCGCTCGGCAGCTTGTGGAGCTGCGGCCGACTGCGGGCGATCTGCATCGCGCCTGCAGGAGACCACATATTGGTCGATGCATCGTAGGTCTCGGCCTGCGAGTAGAGCGCGCCGCAGAACAAGCCGCAGCTGTAGCCTCCGCCGACGACGAGCATGCGACCGTCGTCGAGCAGCAAACCGTTCGCGCCGTCGCGCCGGTACGTCATCGAGGCGACGTTCGTCCAGGTGTTGGTCGCGACGTCGTATTTCTCGACCGTCGAGACGCCGCTCGACGTCGGGTTGCCACCCCCTGCGACGATCAGGGCGCCGGAGGAGAGCGCCACCATCGCGAAGTTCTCGCGCGGTTGCAGCATCGACGCGAGGGGCGTCCAGCTGTCGGTCGACGGATCGTACTGCTCGACGGTGCTGTGAACGGTCGACCCCGAACGACCGCCGGCGAAGATCGCCTTGCCGCCGACGAGCGCGCCACGGCCTCCAGTGTGCGCGGTCACCGGGGAGGGCAGCGCGGTGAATGCCGGATCGACCGCGATGGGATACGTCAGCCCCGCGGCGTCGAAGGACGTCGTGAGCGTCGCCACGCGGCCATCGACGCGAAGCGCGAGGTGGAGCGGGCGTCGAACGTCGCGTGCATCGACCGCGAACGCAGGCTCGGTCCCGAGTCGCACGATGCCCTTGTGATCAACGATCTCCAGCCGCTCGCCGGCGACACGAATCGTCGACACACCCGGTCCGAGCGCGATGCGGTAGCTCGTGGTCGCGGACGCCGACTTCGAGCGGAGGAGGCGCAGCTGCTCGGCGCGGTCGCGTTCGACGAACCACATCGCGTCGGTGTCGATAGCGACCCGCGGATAGAGGACCGCGGCGTTCACCGTGCGGGCCGCGACGTGCGCGTCCTGGCTCGAGCGCACGCCGATCCAGACGTCGGGGTCGCGCAGCACGCCGAGGACCGTTTCGCCGTCGCTCGAGGCCGAGACGTGGACATCGAGCGCGCTCTGCCCGGCGACGCGCCACGGAGAAGCGGCCGTCGGTCCGAGCCGGAAGTGTTCGCCCGCGAGAACGAGCGTGCCGGTGCGCGGAACCATCGGTGCGATCGCCGCAAATGAGCGCATCGTCGCGATCAGCTCGTCGTTCTGCTCGACGAGGGGCGACGAACGCGGGCTGCTGCACCCGACGCCCGCGAGCGCGAGCGCCGCGAGTCGGCGCCGGTGACGCAGCGCGATGCCCATCATGACGAGCGAGAGCCACGCGCCGTTCGATCCGCGGCCCGGCGCGCCGGCCACGCTGCACCCCTCCTCCTCGGGAGGTTCGGGCGCGATACAGGACTGCGCGGGGATGTCGCAGAGGTAGCCGGGCGCACACTGATCGCTCGAGGCGCAACGGGAGTGACATGCGCCGAACACCGGATCGCAGCCAAAGGGCGCACAGTCGAACGGTGACGCGGTGAGCGTCTGACATCGCGCTCCGGGCGCGGAACAAAACGCGGCGCCGACGCCCTTCGCGGGACCGGTGCACTGCGCGCGTGCGCACTGCGTGCCCTTGGTCGCGCCGGTGCAGTAGCCGCGACCGTCGCACGTGCCGATGCAGTCGAGCGGCGGACCGCACTCGTTGCGGAGATCGACGCCTGCCGGCGTCGGCGCGCACTTGCCAGGCGACGATGGGAGCGCGCAGCTGTGACATCGCTCGGTGCATGGGCTGTCGCAGCACACGCCATCCGCACAGAAGCCGGTCGCGCACTCGGCACCGGTCGAACATCGCTGCAGGTCGGTCGCCGGCGGTGCGATGGGCGTGCCCGCCTCGTTCGCCGGAGCGATCGGCGCGACCGCGTCGATCGGCGCCGAGGTGTCGCCGACGCTGCTGTCGATCGCGATCGAGGTGTCCGCGCCCGTGTCGGCGACCCCCGTGTCGATCGGCCCGGTATCGGGCGCCCCCGTGTCGGGCGGCCCGGTGTCGGGCACCCCCGTGTCGGGCATCCCCGTGTCGGGCGTCCCCGTCTCGATCGGCCCCGTGTCCGGCCCGGCATCGACGGCGAAGTCGGTGCAAACGCCGGTCGCGAGATCGCACGGACCGGTCACGCACTCCGACGCGTTCACGCATTTGGTGCGACACGCCGTCGCATCCTGACAGGTGTACCCGCCGGCACACGTGGCGGTCGTGGTGATGCAGTCCTCGGTCGTGCCCGCGCAGGTCCCCGTCTCGAGCTTGCCCGCGGAGCACGTGGCGGTGCCGCACGACGTGCCGAGGGGCTTGCGCGCGCACACACCTGCCTTGCACCCTGCGATGCACTCGCCCACGCAGGCGCCGCGCGGGTCGGTGCCATCGACGGGCGAGCACGTCCCAGCCTTGCCGGGGAGGTTGCACGCGCTGCAGCTCCCGTCGCACGGCGAGTCGCAGCACACTCCGTCGACGCAGCGAAGCGACGCGCAGTCGTCGGCCCGCGTGCACGCCGTGCCGAGCGGTGCGGTGGGCACAGACCAGATCTCGGCCGTCGACGAGTAGCCACCGGAGCCGGAGCCGCCGAACACCAGGACCTTGTCGCCAGCGAGACGCACGGCAGTGCCCTGGGCGCGCGCCGTCGTCGTCGTTCCGGCCGCGAGCGCGGTCCCGGTCGCCGGATCGAAGAGGCCGGCATAGGTGCCCGACGAGCCGTACCCCGTGAACCACAGCAGCTTGCCGCTCGCCAGGGCAATCGCGTGAACCCCGAGCGACGGCGTCGAGGTCATCCGCCCGACGTGCGTCCACGCGAGGGTCGCCGGATCGAAGCGCTCGATCTCGGAGTTCTTGGTGCTCCCGCTTCCGCCGAACGCATAGAAGAACCCGCCGGCGAACGCGTACCCCTCGCCCGTGTGATCGAACGTCGCCTTGGTCCCGAGGGTCCAGGTGTTCGAGGTCGGGTCGTAGACCTCGGCCCGCAGGTTGTTGACGAAGGCCAGCTTGCCTGACGGAGTGGCGGCAGCGAGACCGTTGCTGCGATCACTGTAGGGCGGGCGAACCGCGGTCCAGGTGTCTGTTCCCGGATCGTAGACCTCCGCCGGCCAGGGCGAGCTGGTGCTCCCCGAGTTCGTGGCGGCGATCAGGACCTTGCCACTCGCCGTCAGGAGCCCGGTTGGTGCGCTGCGGGCGTACGTCATCGACTTCACGAACGACCACGTCTCGGTCGAGGGGTCGTAGACCTCGGCGGTCGAGACGTTCAGCCAGCTCGAGACGGCGAGCGCCTTGCCGCTCGGGAGCGTCAGGAGGAGGTGCTCGCGACGCGACGACTTCATCGCGCCGACGGACTTCCACGTATCGGTCGCCGGATCGTAGGTCGCAGCGTTCACGGTCTCGCCGCCCGTGCTGTAGCCGCCGGAGGTGAGGATCTTGCCGTCCGCGAGGGTGGTCGCCGTCGCCTGCTGGCTGATGTACGGCATGGTGCCCGTCAACGCAGTCCACGCGGGATCGACCGCGATGGGCGCGACGAGCGCCCGTGCATCGAGGCGCACGCGCAGCGTCGAGCCGTGCAGCTCTGGCTTCAGCGCGCGCCGCGTGCCCACGGCATCGACGGCGAACATCGGCTCGGTCTGCAGACGCGGACGCCCGTCGGCATCGAGCACCTCGAGGACGTCACCGTTCACGCGGAACGAGGCGACGTGCGGTCCCTTCTGCAGCGTCCACGCGAGCTCGATCTCCTCCGCCCTCGGCAGCACGCGGACCTCCTCGGCGCGCTCGAGCGAGGAGAAGAGGATCTCTTCGACTCCGGTCCGACTGTCGCGCATGCGGAGGACGTTCCCCTCGACGTGGGCCGTCATCGAAGAGAGGTTCAGCGGACGTACGTCGACGAACAGCTGGGGATCGACGAATGTCGCGATGCGCGTCACGCCGTCGGCGCGATCGGGGAACGACACGCGCAGCGCGCCGGTCGGTCGCACGAACACGCCGTTGATCGGAGCCAAGCGGTTCTCGAAGCCACGCTCGATCCGCACCAGCGGCGCCGCGGCCGCGAGTGCCTGCTTGAACACGGGGAACGCCTCGAGGGCCGTGGGTGAGGCCGCGGAGGTCGCGGGTTCGTGGGCGGTTTCGCTTCGCGAAGAGCAACCCATCGCGGCGATCGCCACGAACAAGAGGCAACGGCGCATTCGCCCAGGATACGTCACGGACGAGGTGCTCCGTCACGTCTCGATTTCGGACGTGGAGCGCCGTCGATCTCGGACCCGTTACTGCTGTTCGTTCACCGGAACGTAAACGACGGAGTCGCCCTGCATGGCCTGCTGATACTGGGTGCCACCGCAGTTGTAGTAGGCACCCGCGGGCGAACAACCCGAGGGCAGTGCCGTCACGTAGGTGGTGCCTCCGCCTCCGGCCATGGCCATCTGGCGGTTCGCCGTGCGGCGTGACGTGCGTCGTGCGACGCGCCGTGACGTGCCGTATTGAGCCTCGGCGGATGGGATGCTCGCGAGATCGTTGAAATCGACGACGAACACTCCGAAGGCAACCGACGCAGCACCGCCGAGAATCGACCAACGAGATCCGTTGCCACGCATCCGCCGAGGGCGGGCCGTGGGTATGTCAATGCGCGCCTGCATGGTCACTTCTTTCCCTTCTGCTTCTTCACCTGGTCGACGAAGTCGATCTTCTGGGCATCCTTGGGCGGGTGGAATGTGAAGGTGTCGTCCGGCAGGTCGGCGACGAGCTTCCAATTCGAAAGCGTCACCGAAAACTGGGGCCAGCCCTCCATCTTCTTCGAGGTGATCACGTACTTGCGAGGCAACGGGCGGCTGCCCTGCTCGACCCAGAGCTCCCAGTCGACCTCGTTTCCCCGCACGGCCAGGTGGGCCGTGGCCACGCCGTCGATCGTGCTGGCGCCCAGGTACTTGCCGGAGATGGCGTCCTCGGTCAGCGTCTTCGCCGGATTCTCCGCGAGAAGGTCGCCTGGTCCGAGATCCATGTCGAACTTGTCGTAGAGCTCGGACACGGTCGCGTCGATCGTGGGAGGCGCTGGGCGCTGCGCGTAGGCGTTGGCGTTCTTCGCGTAGACGGTGATGTTCTTCCCGTCGAAGTAGATCTGCGCATCGACGAGGTCACCCTTACGGTCGACCCGCACCTTGTTCGGGCGCTCGACCGAGACGCGCGCTTCGCGGTTGAACTGGACCTTCTGGCCGTTCTCCATGATGACGTCGGTCGTACCCTCGACCTCGACCTCGAAGGCCTTCTGTCGCGACAGGAACTCGCTCATGTCGCGGAGCACCCGCTCGGCCTTGGGATCGAATTTAGGCGCCTTTTCGGCCTTCGTTGGCTTGGTCGTCTTCGCCGGTTCGGCGCTCGCCTGCCCACCCACGAGGCAGGCAACGGCCAACAGGACTGGTGCTGCAGTGCGCATCGGTTTTCCCCCGTGCGAGCAGGTGCGACCACCGTGCCAACTAGGACTCGACCAGCGCGACCACTGCGATGTGTTGGAGGGCGACGTCGTCGCGGATGGCCTCGACCAGCCCCACGACCGGCGCGCCGACGACGACGAGATCGGGCCGCAGCTCGCGCGCCCTCGCGATTGCGTCTTCGACGCCACACGTGCCGACGACGTCGTAGCGATCCGATTCGAGCACGCTGCGCACCGCTTCGACGTGCTCCGGGGTCGGATCGACGATCAGCACGCGCCGGGGGACCTTCGCTCGGCGGAGGAGCGTTTCGATCGCGGAGAGGAGATCGCCCGCGACGAGCGGTTTGGTGAGGTAGCGATCGACCCCGAGGCGCAACCCCCGCTCGGGATCGGTGAGCACCGAGAGCACGAGGATTGGAACCTGGTGGGTCTCTGGATCGGCGCGGACCAGCGCCGCGACATCGAACCCACTGAGGCCCGGCATCAGCACGTCGAGCACGAGGAGATCCGGGCGGCGCCGCCGCACCTCGGTGATCGCCGCGATCCCGTCCCGCGCCCACCGCACCTGGTAGCCCGCGTCGGTCAGCACCTGACGGAGCAGCTCCCGCGTGCCGTCGTCGTCGTCGACGACCAGGATGTCGGCACCGGTTCCTCGGGAGCTGGTGGGAAATACCTCCGCGATGCGTTCGAGCAGGCGTCGCAGCGCCTGGTCGGAGGGAGGGGCGAGCGTTGCCGGGCTGCGACGGACCGGCAGCACGAAGGCAAACCGGCTGCCGTGCCCGACCTCGCTCTCGACCCAGATGCGCCCGCCATGGTGCTCGCAGATGTGTTTGGAAATCGCCAACCCGAGGCCGGTGCCCTTGGGCTTGTCGGTGAGCGTGTCGGACGACGACTGACGGAAGCGCTCGAAGATCAGCGCGTGATCGGACGCTGGAATGCCCGCACCGGTATCGGTGACGCTCACCTCGATGCCGTCCGAGGTCAGGCGCGCTCCGACCGTGATCGACCCGGCCTCGGTGAACTTCACGGCGTTCGAGATGAGGTTGATCACCACTTGGAGCAACCGATCGGCGTCGCCGACGACGACGGGAAGATCGTCGTCGACCGCGCGCAGGCACCTCACGGACGAATCGGCGAAGAGACCCGAGGTCGCGGTGATCGCGCGATCGACGAGGTCGCTGGGACGGATCGCGTCTGCGCGCCAATCGACGCGGCCCGCCTCCATCTTCGAGATGTCGAGCACGTCGCCGATCAGCGACGCGAGCCGCTGGCCCTCGCTCGAGATGATCTCCAGGTTGCCGGCGACCTGTTCGGCGGCGCGGGAGAGCCTCTTGTCGTCGGCCGGGACGAGCGGCAACAGCAGATCGAGCTTGGCGCGCGCGAGCTTGGCGAAGCCGAGCACGGAGGTCAGCGGCGTGCGGAGCTCGTGCGACACGGTCGCGATGAAGTCGGTCTTCATCCGATCGACCTCGCGTTCGCGCGTGACGTCGCGCACCAGGACGACGCATCCGACGATGGTCTTTCCGCCCCCATCGTCCACGACGATCGGATTGGCGTGTGCGGAGCCGGCTCGTCGCTCGCCGAGCGGGAGATCGATCGCCCGCTGCGTGCCGAAGCGCAGGCAGTCTTCGACCAGGTCCGCGAGCCCCGGGTGGAGCTCCTCGACCGGTCGACCCTCGACGCCGCCGATCGCGTCGAACATCTGCAGGGCCGCGGGGTTCGCCCGCACCACCGTGCGGTCCTGGGACACGGCGACGAGTCCGTCGGCGACCGAGTCGACGAACGCCGCGAGGCGCGCGAGTGCTTCGCGGAGCTCGCGGGTGCGCGCCGCGACCTCGTCCTCGAGGCGCTCGTTGAGCAGCTCGAGGCGCGCGTTCAGGGTACGGAGCGCATCCTCGGCCTTGCGACGGTCGGTGATGTCGCGGGCGATGACGAACGCGAAGGGGTTGCCGACGAGATCGACGCGACCCACGCTGAGCTCGACGGGGAAGCTCGAGCCGTCGTAGCGGCGCCAGGTGGTCTCGCGGGAGACGGGCGAGTCTCCGAGCGAATGCCACATCTCGAGGAGCCCCTCGACCGCGACGGAGGGCTCGAACGCATCGACGGTCTGCCCGAGCAGCTCGGAGCGGTCGACGTTCAGCATGCGGCAGGCGCTGCGGTTCGCGTCGACGATGCGGCCGTCCGGGGTGTGGAGGAGCACGGCCTCCGCCGCGCGGTCCATCAGCGCGCGCGTGCGCGCCTCGGCTCCAGCGAGCGCGCTCGATGCGAGGTCGTCGCGCGAGGCGTCGCGTTTGATCCCGAGGTGACCGACGACACGGCCTGTCGCATCGTGAACGACTGCGACCGTCGCCTGCATGAACGAGATGGATCGATCGTGGCGGCGGGCGGTGAGCTGGCCGTGCCAGATACCTCGGGCCGCGAGCCCTTCACCGATCTGTCGATAGTAGGTGGGATCGACGGTCTCGACGCGAAACAGCGCGGCGGTCGTCTTCCCCAGGACCTCGGCCCGCGGATAGCCCGTCACCCTCTCGAAGGCCGGGTTGACGTCGAGCAAGCAGGCCTCGGTGTCGGCGAGCTCGAGCGACTCGTCCACCAGCTGCGCGATGCTCTCGAGCCACGGTCCCCGCGCGAGACGAGCCGTTCGTCGGACGCGTGCCAGGAGGTGCGCCGGCTCGGCGGGCCAGCGCATCGCCTCGGTGGCGCCAGCCTCGAGCGCCTCGAGCTCGCCGCGCTCGTCGGGCGAGAGCACGAGCACGCCGTGCCCACGCCGAAGCTGCGTGTCGAGCTCCGTCGAGGCGTCGTCACGCCGCCAATCGAGGACCAGGACCGGCCACGAGAGTGCGAGGCCTCCGACGTGGCGTTCGATGGCTGCGCGAACGTCGTCGAGGACGAGGAGCTTCGGCTGCACTGGCGGATGCTAGCGCACGAATCGGCTCTTCATCCCGGTGAATAGCGAGAGGAAGTCACGGTCGACCAGGTTCTCCCGGGCCCACGCGGTCGGGCGGAAGGGCAGCGCCGACTCGAACATGACCCAGAGGGACTCGTCGGGGATGCGCCGCGGCGCGTCGTCGACCTGGGACTCCAGGATCGCGTCGTAGCCCGCCGTCGCGATGCCGTGTGCCGTCAGCAGCGGCGTGAGGAAAGTGATGCCTGGCACGTACCCGCTGTACGGCTTGGGATCGCGTACCACGCAGTTGATCTCCGTCGCCGCGTTGCGGTGCATGGGCGGCGGACGGAACGTGCGCTCGCCTACCTCCCACCGCCCGACGAAGGCGACGAAGTCGACCACCGCGCGTCCGTGATCGTCGAGAGGCGCGGTGAGCACCGTGTGGATCGACGGATCGGGATGATCGAAGTTGGTGGTCCCGAGCACGTTGAAGAGCGACAGATCGTAGACGAACGGCTGCACCATCCCGTGCCATGCGACCACGTCGAACGGCGAGTGTTCCTGCTGTGCCGTGTAGATCTTGCCCCCGAGCTTGGTCACGAACTGGTAGCCGTTCGGGCAGAGGCGATCCTCGAACGAGGCCACGGGGGCGCGGAGATGCCGCGCATCGGCGAGGCTGTTCGATCCGATCGGACCCCGTTCGGGAAGCTTGAGGTGGGAACCGAAGACCTCGAGCATCCATCCACGCGCCGCGCCGGCGCGCACGCCGACCGTGAACTTGATCGCGCGGGGAATCATCAGCGCCGAACCCGGCGCGACGCGCAACCAGCCGAGCTCCGTGCGCACGTCGAGCGTGCCCGTCTGCGGCACGATCAAGACGTCGCCGTCGGCGTTCGCGAAGCAGCGATCCGCCATGTCGGCGTTGGCCGCGTACAGGTGGACGGCGAAGCCCGGACCGCCCGTCGCCTCGCCTGACGCACCGAGCGTGGCGAGACCGTCGAGGAAGTCCGTGCGGTGCGCGGGGAGCTCCATCGGGCTCCACCGCGTGCGGTTCGGCTCGATGTCGCCGAGCTCGGTCCCGAAGCGCGCCGAGGGCAACGGAACGAGCGGACTGTGGGAGAACGAGGGCCGGATGCGATACAGCCAGAGCCTGTTGTTCTCGGCCCGGCGCATGGTGAACGGCGTGAGGTTCACGAGCTCGGGGTAGAGCCCCTTGGGCGGCGGGTGCGGCGTGTTCTGTCGACCGGGCAACGCGCCGGCGAGCGCCTCGGACTCGTTCACCGAGAGCGCGCCGGCGAGCGTATCGATCGTTTCGGGGCCGCGCACCGCCGGCGCCGGGGAGCTCGCGTCGACGAACGCTCCTTCGAGCAGCGCGCGGATGTCGACGGTCGTCTTCACGTTCTTCATGGCAGAGACGACGCGATCGATTCCCTCGCGCGGCATGCCCAGCGACGAGAGCGTACGCGGCGCGCCGCTCGCCCGCGAGAGCGCGTCGAGCCCGGCGATGGGATCGATGACCTGCAGCGCGCGCGCGATGGCGGCCATCGCGCGAGGCGACGAGGCGCGCATCGCGCGGGCGACGTGCGGCAACATCGCCGCGTGGGTGCCCGCGTGCGCGAGCCCGAAGCTGCCGCCGAGCACGTGACAGAGCTTGTGGTGCAGCCCGGCGCCCGTGTCGGCGAAGGCGATGCCCGCGAGATAGGCGCCTTCGAGCGCGTCGGTGCGCGCGGCCTCGTCGCCTTGCCGAACGATCATCCGACGCATCGCCGAGGCGAGCAGGGCGAGCGCATCCTCGGCCACGCGTGCGGTGGCCCGATCCGCGCCCTCCGTCCACAGCGCCTCGGCCGCGTGCGCCATCGCGTTCCACAGGCTGTTGACCATCACCTCGCGCGGGAGGCCGGCGGTGAGATCGGGATCGTAGACGACGAGCGCGGGCCGGACCCGTTCATCGCGACCGGTGCGTTTCTCCCCACCCTCGGTGATCCCGTACACCGGCGTCATCTCGGAGCCCGAGTACGTCGTCGGCACCGCGATCACGCGGACGTTCGCGGTGCGCGCGAGCGCCTTGGCGAGCCCGATCGCCGAGCCTCCGCCGAGGGCGAGCACTCCGTCGGCGTCGCCGAGGGCGCGACGTGCCTCCTCGACCGTCTCGACGGGAACGTGCTCACGGGCGCCCGCGAACACGGCGCCACCGAGTGCGTTTGCGAGCTGCGATGCCCGATCGCTCCGGCCGGGCGTGCTGACGACGAGGATGCGTGTCAACCCGAGATGCGCGACGTGGTCGGAGATGTGCCCGCTCTCGCCCGGACCGAAGACCACGCGTGTCGCACCGCGTTGGATCGTGAAGCTCCGTGTCATCGCGCCTCGCTTGTCGGGGGAAGCGACGGAGTCTACTTTCCTCCCCTCGTTCCGACATCGAACAAATGAAAGAGGCCCGCATGAAGCTCCACTTCCACCCGGCATCCACCACGTCTCGTCCGATCGCCTGGTTCTGCGCAGAGAACAACATCCCGGTCGAGCTGGTGGTCGTCGACCTGATGACCGGCGAGCATTACAAGCCGCCGTTCTCGGCGCTCAATCCGAGCAATCAGGTGCCGGTCTTGGAAGACGGCGACTTCGTCCTCACGGAGTCGTCGGCGATCCTCAAGTACCTCGCAGACAAGCACGACTCGGTCTGCTACCCGCGCGACCTGAAGAAGCGCGCGCGGGTCAACGAGATGATGGACTGGATCAACACGGGTCTGATGCGCGAGTGGGCCTACAACCTCGTCTACCCGCAGGTGTTCGCGCACCACAAGCGCCCGGACGAGACGATGCACAAGGGCACGATCAACTGGGGCAAGGAGAAGGCGGAGCGCTGGCTCGGCATCCTCGACGCGAAGATCGGCAGCAACGCGTTCCTCGTCGGCGACGAGATGACCATCGCCGACTACTTCGGCGCGCAGGTGATCGCGGCCGGCGACCTCATCGGAGCCAGCGTCGCGAAGTTCCCCAACGTCGATCGCTGGATGAAATCCATGCGCGCGCGCCCCGAGTGGGCCAAGGCCAATGCGGTGCTCGAGGGGTTCGCCGGCTCGCTCAAGGGCCAGCAGTTCACGACGATCGACTCGTAGGGAGGAAGTGCCGGCGTGCTACCTCTGCACGCCGGCCGATCGCGTGAGATCCACGGCACGCGCACGAAGCGTCGCGTCGCCTCGCAGCCGGTACTTCTCGACCCGATGGGTCGCGGTCTTCGGCAGCGAGTCGACGAAGACGACGTAGCGCGGCACCTTGATCGGAGCGAGGCGATCGCGGCACCACGCCGCGATCGCTTCTGCGTTCAGGGGCTCGCGTGCGACGACGGCGACGAGGATGTCGTCCTCGCCGAGCTCCGAAGGAACGGCGACCGCCGCCGCCTCGATCACCGACGGGTGCTCGCCGATCACCCGATCGAGCTCGGCGCCCGAGATGTTCTCGCCGCGCTTGCGGATGATGTCCTTTTTGCGCGCGACGAACCAGAAGTAGCCGTCCGTGTCCCGCCATCCGAGGTCGCCGGTCACGAACCACCCGTCGCGGAACGCGGCCTCGGTCTGCGCCGGATCGCGGTAATAGCCTTTCATCACGACGGGCGTACGCACCAAGAGCTCGCCGGTCACGCCGTCGGGCAGCTCGTCGCCCGCGTCGTCGACGACCTTCATCTCGGCGAACGGCATGCCGTGATCCGGGTGTCGGCTCGGGCGCCCCATGCTGCCCACCTTGTGCGGACCTTCGAACGGGTTGTTCAGCACCCCGGGGATCTCCGACATGCCGTAGCCCTCGATCAGCGTCGGCACCCCGAGCTCCTCGCGGAAGACCCGGTAGGTCTCGTCGGTGAAGGGCGCGCCGTAGATCTTCCGCAGGGCGTGTCCCGGGACATACTCGCTCCGCGGTCTTCGCATGAGGATGCTCGACACGGCGGCGAGCGTGTTGACCTCGGTCGCTCCACTCTCGGAGACGACGCGCCAGAACGTGGACGCCGAGAACTTCGGCTCGAGGATCAGCGTCGCGCCCGCGGCGAGCGCGCCGGCGAACGAGTAGAACAGCGCATTGATGTGGAACATCGGCAGCACGCAGAGCAGCCGATCGCTCGGCTCGAGGTGCATGCGTTCGACGAAGCCCTCGCCCGCGAGGAGCACGTTGCGCTGCGAGTGCATCACGCCCTTGGGGAAGCCCGTCGTGCCCGAGGTGTAGATGAGCACGCAGGTCTCGTCCGCCGCGCCGGCGCGCTCGACGGGCCCAGCGGACTCGGTGAAAGGCGTCTCGGTCGAGAGCAGAAAGGGTGACAGGTTGGCGCACGCGGCGGTGACCGTCGCGCGTAGCTCTTCGGCGCAGAGCACGCCGCACACACCGGCGTGCTCGAACACGTAGCGCGCCTCTTCGACCCCGAAGTCTGGATTGACCGGCACCATCATCGCGCCCAGCTCGGCCAGCGCGAAGAACGAGAGGAGGATGCTCGGGTGGTTTCGCGACATCACGCCGACGCGATCGCCGCGGCGGACCCCGAGCGCGGCATAGTGCGCCGCGGCGCGATCGACGAGGGCGGCGACCTCGCCGTACGTCAGCGTGTCGCCGCGAAAGACCAGAAAGGGTCGGTCACCGGCGACCGCAACGCGCGCATCGAGCATCGAGCGGAGCGTGCCGTCGTGGCGCGGGTACAGCGCCAGCACCTCGGTCGGTCTCATTCGCGGAGCTTGCCTCGGATGTGCGCCGATGCCTCCTCCTCGGCGCGGATCCACAGCTCGCGGGCCAGGGGGTTGCGCAGCTCCTCGAGCGCGTGTCCGACGAGCCCGACCGCGCGCGCCATCACGCCGATGCCGCGACACGCCTCGGCCGGCAGAGACATCTCGCAACAGATGGCGGCAATCGCGCCGGTGGCGTTCACGGGGAGCGAGCGGTTCGCCGCCTTGCCCGCGCGGCGGCTCACGCGCTTCATCAGGTCGACGTACGGTCCGTGAAACCCCGTCGTTCGCGCGATCGCGAAGAGCCGGCGGGCACGGGGGTCGATCGGTTTGTGCACCGGGTGGCCGATGCCGGGGACGATCTTCTTCTGCGCGCGGTGCTCGTCCACGATCGACCGCGCGAGCAAGCGCAGATCGCCCGGCTCCTTTGCGTCGGGGATCGCCGCGGCGAGCATCTTTGCCGCGTTCTCGGTCGACCCGACGAACACGCTGCCGAGTCCGAGCAGGCCGGCCGCCACCGATGCCTGGAGCGCCTCGGGGGCGCCAGTGATGGTCATGCGGGTCGCGAGCGTCGACGGCACGATGCCGTGCTCGACGAGCGTGACCAGCATCGCCTCGAACATGCGGGACTCGCGCTTGTCCGGAAGGCGCCCGGTGATCTCGAGGAATCCCATGTCGCCGAGCGAGACCTTGCCGATGAGATCTCGTACCAGGTCGTAGCCGAGCACCCCGATGCGATCGGCGGTGCTCCACGCGATGTCCGAGCGGAGGGCCATGAAGTTGACGTTAGCGCATGAGCTAGAAGCTCAGGCAGCGATCGCGCGTAACCCCCACGTTCGTCTGCGGGCGGGCGAACGAGGATGCTTGGAGCACCTACCGCCCGAGTTGATTTGAGTTTAGAAAGCCGGCCGCACAATTCCGATACCGAACGCCGGGACGGTCACGGTCGTGTCGCCAGCCACGCTCGAGACCTGTACGTAGTCGACGCCACCCCACGCGGCCGGCACGAAGCCGAGCAGCTTGGCGAAGTCGAGATCGAGGAACGCGCGCGACGTCGTCTCGCCCTGCGTGAGCTCCGTCGACGTGACGCCGGCGCTCGGCGGTCGATTCATCTGCGCGACCGTGAACACGTCGCGCGTCAGGCGGAACAAGCTGCCGTCGGCGCGCGCTCGGAAGGAGAGGATGCTCGGCCAGAAACTCCAGCGGAGCAGCAACCGTCCGTTGCCGCGGCCGGTGACGGCCGTCGTGTCTGACAGCACGTTCGGATCCTTGGGATCGCTCGCGAGGTACCCGTACGACTCGTACTGCGCGCCGCCTCCGACGAGCAGCTCGAGGAAGAACCGAGCGTTTGGCTGCACGACAAGGCCAGCGAGCAGAGTGCCGCGCGCGAGGAGCGAGTCCTCGTCGTGGAAGTAGCCGGACACCGCCGGCGCGCCGCTCGGAACGAAGGTCGCGTCGTAGTAGTCGATGCCGCCGGCGAGACGAAGCTCGAGGCGCACCGTCGACGCGTCATTGCCGCTTCGGTACCACGCCTCGATCGATCCGCCCGTGTGCGTGTTGTCCGTCGCGCCCGCGACGCTGGCATAGTCGAAGTACGAGATGTATCCCCGGCCGATCAGGCCGATGGCCGTGGTCTTCCAGCCGAGCGTGAGGTCACCGACGATGCGCAGTTCGTCGCCGCGCAGCCGCGGCACGCCGCCGTTGGCCTCGAACACGAGCGGCTCGGGCTTGAACCTGCCGACCGTCGCGCACTCCCACGAGAAGCTCCCGCTCTCGTCGAGGCAGTACTTGCTCAGCACATCACGGACGAACTTCTTTCCGTCGATCGTGGCGCTGGTGACCGCCGCGCCGATCTGATCGCCCGAGACCACGGCTTCGGCGAGCGCATCGAGGACACCCTTGAAGACGCTGTTGTCGGCGGGCACGAGCCCGAGCCGCGTGCGCACCTCGATGATCAGAAGTCTCAGTGTCTCGGCGTCGACACCCTTGCGCGCGGCGTTGATCAGCTTCAGCGCCTCGCCGCACTCGGCGCAGGAGAGTGCGTCGATGGCGCCACGATCGACGAACGGCTTCAGGTCGACGCTGACGAGCGTCCTGGCGAACGCGCTGTCGAACGGCGCGACGTCGACGGCAATCAGGTTCTTCACCTCGGCGGCGAACGCCGCCGACGGCCCCTCGGTCCACGTCTCGAGCGCCGCCTTGTCCGCGAGCGCCGCCTTCACGACCTCGACGTACGCGAGAATGGTCGCGCTCGCCTGCGCCTTGGCGATCGCCGCGAAGGTCTTGCTCGCGTGCGCCGGGTCCGCCTCGGTCAGCTGCTTCGCTGCCTCGATCGTTCGACCCACGTGGGACTCGAGGTTCTTCGCCGCGCCAACGATCTTCGGGAGCTCGCTGTTGGGATCGATGGCGCGCAGAACGGCTCCGTCTACCGCGTCGGCGACGCGCAGCGCCGTGGGCTTGCATGCCGCGAGCACCTCGCGCTTCGCTTCGGGGAAGCTGAGCACGCCGAGCGCGCGCGTGACCGACAGGCCCTCGTAGATCGCGTCGCGTCGCGCTGCGCCAGTGCACCCCGGGTCGCTCGCGAGGGCGGTTTCGAGACGTAGCGTCAACCCCGCGCGGAGGAGCGATGCCCCGAGCCCCTGCGCCGCCTCGAGCTCGTCGCTCTTGTGCAACACCGCCGCGATTGCCGATCTCACGACATCGCGGATCGGCTTGGTGTTCCACTCGGCGGCGTTCTTCGCGACCCAAGCGTCGATCTCGGCCGCGATCGCCGCCCGCAGCTGCTGCTCGGCGTACCCGGTGATGGCGTCGTCGCCGTAGAGCGGCGGCACGACCAACGCGGGCGGGGCGGCGAAGGCCTCGCCACAGAGCGGCTTGATGCACCACCGATCGAACGGCGCCGGCGTGGTGATCGTGACCGTGTCGGCAGCCATCGCCGGCATGGAGACGACGGTCGCGAGCAGGGCGGCGGAGAGCGCGAGTCGCTTCATCAATTCACGCAGCAAGGCGTGACGCCGGTCGTGGTGTTGCAGATCGGAACGTCGAACGTGCCGTTGTGGGGGGTGGAGCTGCCCCAACCGTCGTCGGTGATGTCGTATCTTCCCTTCACGTTGGTCGCGGTGACCGCCTCGATCGTGATCGTTCCGGTCGGCATCGGAGAATCGCTCTCGCACGCGGCGTCGAGCTTGTTGCTCGCCCAGTTGATCGACTCCGCGACTCCACCCGCGGTCGTAGCGCCAATCGTGTAGGACTTGACCTCGAACGCCGGAGGCAACGACGTCGCCGAGCGGCGGAACAGGTCGACGAATACGAGCCTGCTGTTCGCCTTGAGGCGCCCCTCCGTCGCGTAGCCGCACATGTTCGTGAAGTCGCCGATCTTCACGCGGATCTCTTGCACGAACTCGCTGCCGTCGGGCCCGGACTTCACGGTCGCGACGCCGTCGGTCGCCGGCATTCCCGTCGATCCCGTCACCGTGCCACTCTTGCCGGAAGGAGCCGGCGTGCTGCACGAGGTGCTGGTTTCGCCGCCGGAGTCGACCGGAGTCGCGTCGCCACCCGCGTCGCCACCGGTCACGCACGCCCCCGACGAGCAGGTCTGACCCGTGATGCAATCGAGATCGCGTACGCAGCCGCCGGAGCCCGCGGCCACCGCGTAGAACGAGAACGTCGATGTGCGGAACTTCACCAGCCCACCGGTCGCCTTCGGCTTCGCGAACAGCTCCCACTTTCCGCCGGGCTCGGCGCGATAGATGTCGACCTGCCCGTTCGGCGCCGGCATCGTGATCGTCGAATCGATCAGGAAGAACTGGCCGTGCGGCAGGAACGCGTAGATCTTCCCGATCGGGGTGAGCGTCACCGGCAGCGCCGGAGAATCTGCTGCCTCGAGGATCCCCATGTTCACGGTCGTGTCGAGCGCGCCGCTCGGAACGTCGACGCGTGTGCCGTCGGGGCCGGTCACCACGCCGCCTGCCGTCCCGATGCTCGTGAAGTTGTTCGTCGTGTTCGACGTTTGATTGACCGTGTTGTCCTTGCAGGCGACGAACCCAGTCGTCACACACGCGATTACGACCGACACGAAGCCAAGGCGCATATTCATCTTCTCTCCCAATCGCAACGAGCTATTGAGACCGATCAGGGCCCGATGCAGCAGGAGGGGCCGGGCGTCGGGTTGCAGATCGGCGCGGTGAAGTTGCCGGTGTACGTCTTCGCCTCGAAGGTGACGTTGAAGGAGCCGACCACTTCTGTCGCCGAGATGGTGCTGATGGTGATCGTGCCGCCCCAGCCGGCTGGCACTCCGAACATGGAGCAGTCCGTGGGTGCCTTGACGAAGGCGACACCGGCGCTCTCGTCGTACACGCCCGCGTCCGCATAGGTGTCGCCGACCGTGTACGTACCGGGGGCGAAGTCCGCGGGGAGGGCGACCGCCGAGCGGCGCCGCAAGTCGAGCTGGAAGAAGGTCGCACCGCCTTTGGTCAAGTTGTCGGACATGAAGCCGCACACGTTGGCGAAGTCGGTGAGCTGGATCGACAGCGTGCGCCAGAAGATCCCGCTGGTCGTGTATTTGCCGGAGCTGTTCGTCGCGGCGACGTCGGTGGTCGGGACCGCGGGCCCGCCACCCGTGTGCGAAGCCGTCGCCGTTCCCGGCGTCCCCACCGGCGGCGTCCGCGGGCACACGCCGGTATCCGCGTCAGAAGCAGAGTCGAGGATCGTCGCGTCGCCGCTGTCCGACGCCGCGTCACCGCTGTCGGCGTTCGCGTCGACACCGCTCTCGCCCCCCGCGTCGACACTGCCAACGCACGTGCCTGCCGCTCCGCAAGTCTGTCCGGCGTCACAGTCGAGATCACGGACGCAGCCGCCCGTGCCGGCGCTCAGCGCATAGAACGAGAAGGTCGATGAGCGGAACCTGACGAAGCCTCCGCTCGCCTTCGTCTTCGCGAACAGCGCCCACGCGCCGCCCGGCTCCGAGCGCCACACATCGAAGTTGCCCTCCGCTGCGGGCATTCTGATCGTCGCGTCGACCAGGAAGAACTGCCCGTGGGGATGGAACGCGTAGACCTTGCCGACGGGCGACCAGCCGGCGGGAGCTGCCGGGTACTCGGTGGGCGCCGCGACCACGATGCCCATGTCCACTGGCGCCGAGAGCGCACCGGCGGGGACGTCGACGCGCGTCGAGTCCGGACCTTCGACGAAGCCGCCGGTGGGACCGATGCTCGTGAAGTTGTTTGTCGTATTCGAGGTTTGGTTGACCGTGTTGTCCTTGCACGCGGCAAACCCGACAGTGAAACACGCCGCCACGAGGGCGACCGCCATGATCCGTGCTCGCATCATCTTCCTCAGGTCATGGTCAACGTATTGACCGGGCGAATCATCGAACCGATCGCCCCGAGCTCTACGCGCGGGCCAGTCGGAGCTGCATCGGGACGCATCGCGCCTGCCGATGAACACTCGCGACAGTGGATGAAGACATCCATAATGCCCATGACAAAGGTCAGCCCGTTTCCGCGGCGCTTGTCGGTCGCTGGACGAACGAGCGAAAGAGGTAGGAGTATCGAGCGTGCTTGCTGCGCGTCCTCGCAAGAGCGAGTCGAACGCGCCGTTTGAGAAGCCGACGCAACGAGGAGCGATCGTAGCTACTCACGTGAACATCGCGCTCGATCCGGTGAATCACTCGAACCTGGGCAACGCTCCGCGGCCGTCGGCTCGACCTCCACGGCCATGACGCTGACGCTCGCGCACGGCCCGGCGGCTCACCTCCGCACGATCGCCGTGAGCTTCGCCCGCAGCTCCGTGCCGCTCCGCGACGCACGCTTCTCGACGGCCTTGCGACCCTCGTCGCCGCCGATCGCGACGAGTGCGCGCGCGATGGTCTCGACCAGGATCGTCGAGTCGCTCTCCGGCTCGGCGCCGCGGAGCATCGCGACGACGCTGCGGCTGCGCGGCTCGATCGCGCGTGAGAGGATGGCGAGGGCCTCGGTCCGCGCAGCGAGTTGGGCGACCCCGAGCGCAGCCGCGGCCACGGCGCGGAGCTCGTCGCTGCCGGGGCCTCCCATCCCGATCACCTTGCCGAGCTTCTTGACCGCCTCGAGGTCGATCGCGCCGATCTTCTTGAGGCCGGCGATCGCGGCGATGCGCACGCCCTCGTCCACGTCGTCGATCGCGGAGAGCAGCGCGCGCTTGCTGCCTAACTGCAGAAGCCCAGAGATCGCGGTGGTCGCCGCGCGACGAACCGGCACCGCGCCATGCTGGAGGAAGCGCGTCACCTCGGCACCGAGCGCGTCCTCCCGCACCTCGGGGATCGCGCGCAGGAGATCCTCGACGAGCGCCGGGTCGGACTCCGAGTCCAGCGTCTTGAGGATTCCTCCGAGGATCGGCAGCGCGCGTGCGCCGAGCTCTCGCATGGCCTCGACGAAGCGCCCGCGGGAGATCTTTTCGGCGCTGCGCACCCGGCCGGCGACGAGCGCGCGTGCGCCGGCGCCGCCGTTCGCTAGGAGGATTCCGCGGGCCGAGGGACGAACGTCGGTCGGGCCGGAGAGGAACGCGTCGGCGATCGCGCTGAGCACGTCCTCGTCCGCGATCGACTGGAGCGCGCGGAGCGCGAGCCCCGCGCGTGTCTCGTCGCTCGCCTGGGCGCCTCGCGCGAGCTGCTCGAGCCGCGTGACGAGGATGAAGAGCGGAACGGCCTCGCCGCGCCGCGAGAGGACGCGCATCGCGAGCCCCGTCGTATGAAGCGCAGCGGCGTATTGCGCATCGTCGGCGGTGTCGAGGCCGCGGAGCAGCTCATCGGGATCGCGGGCCAACGTCCCGGCCTGGCGCTCGGCGCGGACCCAGGCCTGGAGATCGGGCGGCAGCTCCTCGAACGAGACCATCGAGCGGTCGTGGATCGCCCGGAGCACCTCGTCGGAGTCGATCGTGCGCTGCTTGACGAACCTCCCGGCGAGGATCTCGAGGAGCCGTCGCGCGCTCGGTCCGAGCCCCGCCGCGTCCGTGCGGCCGGCCTCGAGCTCCCCGAGCAGCATCGACGCGAGCTTCACGGCGACGTGTTGGGGGATGGCGTAGACGATGGCCGACGCGAGATCCAAGTCCATGAGCTCCGGCACGTGCCGGGTCGAGGAGGCGATGAGATCGGCGTTCGAGAGCAAGAGCCGCACCTCGTCCGCGCCACGCAACATGCGGAGCACGTCCCCGATCAGCTGGGTGCGCACGCGTCGAAGCCCCGCCGTGTCGAGGCCGCGGAGCATCGGCAGCGCGCGGAGATCACGCGCGAGGCGCGCGATGCAGAGGTCGACCTGCCACGGGAGGCGCCGCTCGCGCCCGAGGAGATCGGAGGCGAAGAGGACGGAGACGTGGCGAAGCCCGCGCGAGAGGAACTGGTTGCGCAGCTGCTCGACGGGCAGCTCGGGGCCGCACAACAGCTCCACGCAGTCGGCCATCTCGTTCGGATCGATGCCCTCCTTGATGGTGACAGTCACCAGGTGCCGCCTGACGAAGACCTCGGCGAGGCGCGGTCCGTGCGAGGACGCGACGCCCTGCGGCAACACGCGCTTGAGGTCGAGGAGCTCGCCGACGCCGGTGATGACCTGCAGGTCGACGATGCCGTTCGGCAGGTCGAGGCGCGCGAACGAAACCTCGCCGCGCCCGGCGAGCGGGGCGCCCATCGTCGAGTGGAGGCGCGACATCGCGCGCACGAATTCGGGGTGCCCGCGCTCGTAGTAGCTGGTGCGCGCCACCGCACCCGTGAACGCAACGAAGAACTCCGGGAACTGCGCGGCGACGTCCTCGAGCGGCCCTGCGTAGAGCTCGCGCGGTGGCTCCGCTCCGCCTCCCGTCGCCGGCGGCAGCGTGGGCCTCGCGTACGAGGCGCTCATGTCGAGCTCGTAGCTGGGGCCCGGCTCGAGCGCGGCGCGGAGCTCGGTGCGGAGCTCGCGTGCGCTCTGGTGCCGCGCTGCGGGATCTTTGGCGAGCGCTTTGAGGATCACCTGCTCGAGCCTGCGCTGGATGCTCGGATCGAGCGCAGAGGGAGGTCGCGGCGCGAGGGTCGCGTGGGCGACGAGGACGGACACGTAGTCGGGGCCCGTGAAGGGCACCTGTCCGGTGACCATCTCGTAGAGCATCACGCCGCACGCATAGAGGTCGGCGCGCGCATCGACGTCGCCGCCGCGCGCCTGCTCGGGCGCCATGTACTCCGGGGTGCCGCAGATCGAGCCTTCCTCGGTCAAGCGGCGCCCGCCAGAGCGCGTCTCGGTGGGGCTGGTGCTGGAGACTGCGGCGATGCCGAAGTCGCAGACCTTCACCTGCTCGATGAGGTTCCCCTCGTCGTCGCGCACCGAGGTGACGACGATGTTCTCGGGCTTGATGTCGCGGTGCACGATGCCTGCTTCGTGGGCCACCGCGAGCCCCGCGCACACCTGGCTCATGAGCTCGATCGCGCGCTCGTGATCGAGGGTGCGCTGCTCCTCGATGATCGGTCGAAGGTCCCGCCCCGCGAGCAGCTCCATCGCGATGTAGAGGAGCCCTTCTTCGTCGCCGAAGTCGATCACCCGGAGCACGTTCGGGTGATCGAGGCGGCTCGCTGCGAGGGCCTCGCGGTGGAAGCGCTGGGCGAATTGCGGATCCGCTTGGAACTTGCGGTGGAGGACCTTGATGGCGACGGGCTTCTGGAGCGCGAGGTGACGACCGCGGTACACGCGGCCCATCGCGCCGCCGCCGAGCTCCTCCTCGATCTTGTATTTGCCGCCGCCGATCGTGGCACCGAGCAGGCGGTCGGGGCCCGCTTCGTCGGGCACGGGCTTGTCGACGATCGGAGTCAGGCGCTGGGCGTACTCTCCCGTGCGGCCGGGCGCGGGGTGTTTGCCGGTCGTGCTGGGGATGTGGCTGTCGCGAGCGGGGGCGTGGAGCTCCAGGATGGCGTGGAGCGCGTCGATCTGATCGTCGCCGAGTGGAGACAACCGCATCGGCGTGTACCCGAGGACGGTCTCGCCAGCGAGCACGCCCAGCAGTGAGACCGGCTCGCCGAGCTCGTCGCACAGCAGCTCGACGACGTACTGCGCCGCGGGCTCGGGCTCGGCGTCGAGGGCAAGGAGCGCAACGCCGTCGCCCAGCGCACGCTCGATCATCTCGGCCGCTTCCTCCGGGCTGCTCAGCTTTGCCGTCACGACCGGAAGCAGCTCGTCCACCGACGCTCATCGTATACCATGCGCCAAGTCAAATGGGCTTCGCGGTGGGCATCGATCTGGGTACGACGAATACCGTGGTCGCGGCCATCGTTGACGGGCGCGCGCGGGTATTGTCGGACGACGCAGGGGATCGCCTGATTCCGAGCGTGGTCTCGTTCGTACCCAACGGCGGCGTCCTCGTCGGGCGCCGCGCCAGGGACCGGCGCCGCATCGATGCGGCCAACACGATCTACTCCGTGAAGCGCCTCATCGGGCGCACGTTCAAGAGCGAGGAGGTCGTTCGCGCGCGCAACTACCTGCCGTTCGATCTCAAGGAGGGCGGGCACGGCTTTCCGCTCGTGGTCGCGCGCGGTTCGGCCTACGAGCTGCATACCATCAGTGCGCTCGTCCTCCAGCGTGCGAAGAAGCTCGCAGAGAGGGTCCTCGGCGGGCGGGTCGACGCCGCAGTGATCACGGTGCCCGCGTCGTTCAACGATCGCCAGCGCGCGGCGACGAAGGCGGCGGGCAGCGAGGCGGGGCTCGACGTGCTGCGGATCCTCAACGAGCCCACGGCCGCGGCGCTCGCGTACGGTCTCGGTCGTGGTGCCGGGGCCGCGCACGAACGCATCGCGGTGTACGACCTCGGCGGCGGCACCTTCGACCTCACGCTGCTCGATCTCTCCACCAGCGTCTTCGAGGTGCTCGGCACCGCGGGCGACAGCTTCCTCGGCGGCGACGATCTCGATCACCTCATCGTCGACGAGCTGCGCACCGAGATCCTCAAGCAGACGCGCTTCGATCCACGCGGAGACATTCAAGTCATGGAGCGCCTCCGCGGCGACGCGGAGCAGGTGAAGATCGATCTGTCCGAGCGCGAGGACGTCGAGATCACGTTTCGCGATCTCACGCTCGGCTCCGACGGCAACCCCGTGACCGCGACGATTCACGTGCAGCGCTCGTCGTTCGAGCGGGTCGCGTCGCCGCTCATCGACCGCTCGATCGAGGTGTGCCGAGACGCGCTCGCCGTCGCGAAGCTCTCGGTCAACGACTTCGGCAACATCCTGCTCGTCGGAGGTTCCACCCGCATCCCGCTGGTGCGCCGGAAGCTCGAGGCGTTCTTCCAGCGCGCACCGCGGTCCGACCACGACCCCGACGAGGTCGTCGCGATCGGCGCGGCGATCCAGGCCGACGCGCTGGTGCACAAGGATCGCCCCGAGGGCGTGGCCGAGCCCGCGCGCACGTCGCGGAGCGGAAAGCACCTGCCTGCTTCGTTTCCCAGTCGACACAAGGCTGCAGGGCCGCTCCTGGTCGACGTCACGCCGCTGACGCTCGGCGTCGAGACCGTGAGCGGGTTCGTCGAGCCGGTGATCCAGCGCAACAGCGCGGTTCCGTGCTCGCAGACGCGCGTCTTCACGACGGGCAAGGATGGGCAGACCGCGATCACCGTCCGTGTCTTCCAGGGAGAGGGCCAGAGCCTCGCCGAGAACGTCGCGCTCGGCGAGCTCTCCATCGACGGCTTGCGCGCGGCTCGTCGCGGCGAGGTCCAGGTCGAGGTGACCTTTGCGCTCGACGCTGACGGGATTCTCCAGGTGAGCGCGCGTGATCCCGAGACGTCGCGCGCGGTTTCTGCAACGCTCAAGGTGGGCAAGCCCACCTGACCATGGCCGATCGACGCTCGAGCCTCCCACCGCGCCCCGCGCAACGAGTCCCCAGCGTGCCGCTCCCCGGTCTCCGGGTGAACACGTCTCCGCTCGGGTTCGACGCGTTCGTGCCCGAGGATCACCACCTCGTCCTCTCGTGGGCCGAGGCCCTCGACGAAGCCGACTACCTCGCGCTGCTCGATCTCCCGGTGCCGGAGAGGGGCTCGCCGGGCCCGACCGACCACGAGATCCGCGAGGCGTTCCACGTGTTCGCCGAGCGCTTCCATCCCGATGTCTACCCGGACGCGCCCGACGACGTGCGGGACGCTGCCATCGCCGTGTTCCGACGCGGCGCCGAGGCGTATCGGGTATTGCTCGATCGAGAGCTGCGCGAGCGGTACTACGCGGTGCTCGCCGACGGCTCGCTGCGACTCGCACCCGACGAGATCGCCCGCGCCACCCGCGGCGAACGCCGGAAGGCGACGAACGCGAGGGAGGCAGTGAAGACCGCCGCGGCCGCTGCGTTCGCGGCACTCGCCGACGAGCTCATCGCCGCGGGAGACCTCAAGAAGGCGCGCCTGCAGCTCCAGCTCGCCACGATGAAGGAACCCGACAACGCGGACCTCGCCGAGCTGCTCCACGAGCTCGAAGAGAAGCTGCAAACTCGTCGGCCATGACGGCGACGCACGCTCAGCGCGTCCTCCGGCGAGCGAATGATGCTGCTCCGAGCAGCACCAGCGCGGCGAGCGCGTAGGGCGGCGCGGTCGGGACCGACGACGTCGAGCACCCGGTGCTGCCCTCGACCTCGTCGGCCTCCGCTTCGGGCGTCGCGCTGCACGTGGTCCCCGGTTCGGCCTCACAGCCGTCGGCCGTGTTCGGGACTCCGTCGCCGTCTGCGTCGTCATCACACTCGTCGCCGATCCCGTCGCCGTCGAAGTCGGATTGGCCGCCGTTCGCGACGTTGGGACAGTTGTCGCTCGAGTTGGGGACCTCGTCGCCGTCGCGATCGTCGTCGCACGCGTCGCCGGTGCCGTCGCCATCGGAGTCCTTCTGATCGGGGTCGGCGACGTCGGGGCAAAGGTCGATCGGGTTCGGAACGCCGTCGCCGTCGCGGTCGTCGTCGCACGCGTCGCCCTTGCCGTCCTTGTCTGCGTCCTTTTGATCGGGATCGCCGACGTCGGGACAGACGTCCTTGGCGTCGAGCACGCCGTCGCCGTCGCGGTCGTCGTCGCACGCGTCACCCTTGCCGTCCTTGTCGGCGTCTTCCTGGCCTTCGTTCTTGACCCTCGGGCAGTTGTCGGTCGCATCGGGGACGCCGTCGGCGTCGTCGTCGACCTCGCACGCGTCGCCCTTGCCGTCTCCGTCGGTGTCCTTCTGATCGGCGTTCTTCACGAACGGGCAGTTGTCCTTGGGATCGAGGACGCCGTCGCCGTCGTCGTCGTCGTCGCAGGCGTCGCCCTTGCCGTCCTTGTCGAGATCCGCCTGGCTCTTGTTGGCGACGAGCGGGCAGTTGTCCTTGGTGTCGGCGATACCGTCGGCGTCGTCGTCGGTCTCGCAGACGTCTCCCTTGCCGTCTTTGTCGGTGTCCTTCTGATCGGCGTTCTTGACCGTCGGGCAGTTGTCCTTGCCGTCGACCACGCCGTCGTTGTCGTCGTCGGTGTCGCAGGCGTCTCCCTTGCCGTCCTTGTCGGTGTCGCGCTGATCGGGGTTCTTCACCGAGTCGCAGTTGTCCTTGCTGTCGACCACCCCGTCGCCGTCGGAATCCGTGATCGACGGCACCGTGGCCTTGTTCGCCTTCGCATGCGCCCAACCCGCGGGTCGCGCGCCGCCCCAGCGCGCCTGCACCCAGCCTCCCGAATAGCCGAGCGTCCACTTGCCGTTCGTGCCGCTGACGTTCTGCTCGATGATGTCCACCGCGCCGGGCCGCACCGCGGTGACCAACGCCACGTGTCCCCACGTTCCGCTCGTCCACACGATCATGTCGCCGGGCACCGGCGGGTGCGCGGCGTCGCCGTTGGAACGGACGTCGACGTACGTGCGGGGAGCGTTGGTCAGGAGATCCTTCGCGTTGCCGTACCAACGGAGGCCCCAATGGGTCTTGAAGTGTCGTTGGACGAGCTCGACGCACTGGTACTGATACCCATAAGCACCGGTGCCGCCGCACGACGTACCAGTTCCGGTGTAGCCGCCGTTCGACCTCGCGGTCGTCCCATCGAACGTCGCGAGCGCCGTTCCGCACGGCGTCGCCGTCCAACGCTGCTGGATCCGACCGACAGGCTCGTCCCCACCGTCGCCGGTTGCGACGCACGCGGTGGACATGACCAGCGTGACCAGGAGAACTCCACGGAGTCGAAGCATCGGGGTCGCCCCAGCAGGAAGCGAGCCATCCGACGTTCATCGGTTCCCTGCGAAGTGGTGGCGTCTTGCCGAGGTGACACCGTGAGGTCCGGAGGGGCTTTGCCCCTAAATAGCCCCGTGATCGAAAAATCCTGAGGGCTGCCCCAGAATGGGGTCGCGTCATGGCGGACGCACAGCGTCACGTTCGCGTGGCCACATGGGACGATGACAGAGGCGCCGTCCCAGAAACCTAGTTCAGGGGGTCGAAGTGGTCACGGTTCATGCGACGGATCTCAAGGCAGTCGTCGCAGAGTCGAAGAGCGTCCACGTCGGCGTCCGAGCCTCGCTTCCGGTACACCTGCGAAGGTTCGTCGCCGCACACCGAGCAGATGTCCTCCGTGCCAGCCTTGGCGATCAAGGCCCGAGTCATTTCTGCTTGGCTGGGGTTCTGCTTCGCGAGCGCTTCGAGCCATTCGGGAGAGTTGGGTTTCAGCGGCATGCCGACCCCTGTAGCTTGGCGCTTGGTTTTGGTCCAGCTTCGCTGACAACATGGGCAGAGTCTTCGCTCGCGCAGGGTGGGCGTGACGGTCCGTCCTGGTTGCCCCACGTGCATCGGCCTAGCGTGGGCGCGTGACGCCCACAGTACCGGATCCGCCCATACAGCACGTTCCGATGAGTCCTGTCGTCTGCTACCGCTTGCAGCGACACGAGCTGGACACGCTCGCGAAGGGGCCCGCAGGGACAATGCTGGCCTTCGGAAGCAGCTTCTTGTTCAGCGGCCTGAGCCTTCTCGGAAGCGTGTTCTCCGGCCCGATGACTATCACGCAACCATCACCCGTGCCCGGCGTCACGTTGGAACCCCACGTGCCGCCCCGCGTGATCGTCTTGCTCGTACTTACCGCGGTCTGCGTGGTGCTCGGTGTCGTACTGCTTTTCCTTTGGTGGGCTCAGCGTAATGAAGTGAAGAAGATCCTCGACGACATTCACGCACGCGAAACCGCTGCGGGAACGAAGCTGGGCACCGCGCAACCGTCAGCGGGGGCGCCATGAACTTCCTTCATTCTCGGCTGCAACTCAGGGCGAACGCACTTGTGGAGGTGAGCCTGAGTCGCCCAGGGGCCAACGTGATGATCATGAGCGATTTCAACTACGATCGCTACTCCCGAGGCCAGCCCTTCGAGTATTACGGGGACAACTTCAACACGACACAGGTTCGGCTGGTCGCACCAACCACCGGGTTCTGGAACCTTGTCGTCGATCTTGGCGGTGCGCCCGGCACGATCAGCGCGACGTACAGTGTGACGCAGGTGCCGCCCGGAACATCGGCTCGCCGGTGATGCGGTCCATTACCTGCGAAAGACGTGCGGGCGACTCTTCAAGCTCGCGGGTTGCCCGCCGCGTCCGTCGAGTTCGTGTTCGGCCCTTGGGACCCAGCGTGCGTCCGGCAGTCTCACCCAAGAACCTCGACGAACCACACGAGGAATGGGCCACGCGGCGGAGCCATGCCTGCGGGGCTCAACGCACTTGGGGCGAAACTGTTACGCTCAAGTTCGTGGACCTCTTCTCCGCACACCAGCTCATTACGTCGATCCGCTCGGGTGGGGGCGGTGCCCATGTTGGAGGCGTCGGCGGCGTCTTCCCGAAAACCGCCTCGGCGACGATCACGCCACGGCAGGCGGGTGTCGCGATCGGTCTCGCCCCCGGTCGCAACCTCACCGACGTACAGATCGCCGTCCTGGTCACGCGCCCGAACGTGCGGACCAACGCCTTCGTGCAGCAGATCCAGCGGCGCACGAACGACTTGATGGTCGACAAGGTTGGTCCGATGAATGCGACCGACCCGGTTCCGGCTGTTCGTTCTGCAAACCCGTATAGGGGCGCCATTCGCCCACTGTTACCGGGTTCGTCGGTCGGCAACATCCGCAAGGTCCACGCCGGGACGCTCGGTGGCTTCGTGGAAGCGGCCGACGGCGCGACGCATGTCTTGTCGAACAACCACGTCCTCGCGCTCTCCACGCTGCGCGGGGGACCTTCGACCGCCGCGACGGGGGACTTGATCACGCAGCCCGGCCGGCTCGACGGCGGCTCTCGACACCACGGCGCGGCTACACTGAGCGGGTGCGTCCCACTCGACTCCTCGGACTACAACTACATGGACGTGGCGACGGCGCGAGTCCCAAACGGGACAAACTTCGACGTGAGTTGGAACGGCTTGCGAGTCCGCGGAGTGCGTGCGCCGCTGCTTGGCGAGCCCGTCTTCAAGGTCGGACGCACGACGCAGGTGACGATCGGGCGCGTGATCGCAACGGACGTTGGCGATTTCCCTGTCGAGTACAACGGCACGTCGGTTTACTTCGACGAGCAGATCCTCGTCCAAGGCAAGCAGGGCGCGGTGTTCAGTGAACCCGGTGACTCCGGTTCGCTGATCGTCGCTGCCACAGACAACCACGCGGTAGCCTTGCTTTTCGCTGGGAACGAGTCGACCAAGCACACGATCGCATCGCCGCTTGAACGAGTTCTTCGCGAGATCGGCATGTCGCTCATCTATTGATGGCAGGGGGTACGTACGATGATCGACATCGAGCGTGCCCGCATCGCCAAGACGGCCCTCCGAGCGCACCTGAACCGCCCGCCATGGCTCCGCGGCGTCGGAATCAGCTTGGACGATCGCGGATCCCACGTCATCCGCGTGATGGTCGCGGCGATGAACGACGACGTACGCCGGACGGTCCCCGAGAGCTTCGGCGGTGTCCCCATCGTGATCGACGTGGTGGGGAACATCCGCCCGCACACGTGACTCGTGTGGCGCCTCAGATCAGAGCGGCTCGCCCTGGCTCACGTTGAACACCACGTCGATCCGGTCGGCCGTCCACTGGCAGCGGACCGTCACCGTGCCCTGCACGATCGCGGTGCCGCGGTCGGTCCGGCCGACCCACTCCACCACGTGATCCCACGGGTCGGAGATGAACTCGACCGACGCGACGGAGAGACCGCGCCCACAGAGCGTTGCGAGCACCTCTGCCGCCGTGATGGAGCCCATCACCGCAGGCTAGCACTACTGTGTCAGCTTCGAGCGGGCGGCGGCTCGACGTCGGAGTGCGGCGGGTCCAAGTGCGGCACGTGGAAGCGCGGCGACTCGTCGGCGTTCCTTGCGACGTGATCCACCATGGCTTGGAAGCACGTCGGGCATCGCGCAAGCCAGTGGATGGTCGCGACAGCGACCGCGATCCGCATCGTCGGGAGCGAGTCTGCGAAGTGGCGTTCAGGCCGCAGCTTCGAGCGCGTGGGCTCGAAGCGTCCCTCCGGCCGAGGGGGAAAAAGCGCTTGCGCGCTCTGCAACGAGGAAGGCGTAACAGCATAACGTGAGCGTCACGTGATGACACCACCCGGGGTACCCGCGGCCTTCGAAATGGTCGAGCCCCAGTTCGCCCTTCATCTCTTCGTAGACCTGCTCGGTGCGGTACCGCTCCTTCGTCATCCGGACGATGGCCTTCGTCGACATCTTGCGCGGCAGCGTCGTGAGTGTGTACCGGGTCGGTTCCTTCTCGTCGGCAGGCCACTCGATGAGGAGCCACTCGGTGCGCGCTTCGGGAGACGACAGGCGGATCGCTTCGTCGCACCCGGTCACCACCTCGGAGAACCGATCGCGCCCGAGCTTGCTCATCCACCCGGCGGCGAGCGCCTTGCCGATCCAGGCGTCTGCGTTCTCGGGGTCGATCTCCAGGATCCTGGCGTAGTAGCCGTACGCCTCCTCGTGATTGCTCGCGTTATCGGCCGCCTTTGCGAGCTTCCCGAACTTCGCCACTTCGATCATCGGGGGCGTGCTCATCGCTCACCACCCGCCCGTGATCGGCTTCTGCGGGCAGCAGTAGCTCGTGTTCTCTGCGAAGCCAAACGCGGGGCGGCAACCGTCGGCGACCGCCAACTCGCGATCCTCGGCGAAGGTGCCGCCCTCGTAGTCCCACTTGTACGGAGGAAGCCCTTTCCCCGTGCAGCCACCATCGGGCTCCGCGCCCCAATACTTCTTGGTGATCTTCGCCCGAAGGGTCTTCAAACGTGCCTCGTTCGCCTCTGCCTGTGCCGCGGCGACAACGGCGGCTGCCGCCGCAGCCTTCTCGTCGGCCGCCTTCTTCGCTGCCGCAGCGGTATTCACTGCCGCAGCCATCTCGTCGCGCCTCTTCTCAAGCGCGACGATCTTCGCCTTCGCCGCCGCGCCGGTCTTGCCCTCCGGATCGGCGGCCACCGCCGACGAGCAGGCGTTGATCGCGTCCACGTACTTCATCTGCTGCTCGAACCCGATGCACTCCGTGTAGGCACGCGACGCGGCCTGGTTGCACCCGACCGCCAACAGGCTCCCCACGAACACCGCAGAATATCGCTTGAGCATCGTCGCCTCCGCTGGAGGGGGCACATACGCCCCAGGGGGCGAATATCACCCCTTCTCGGGTGCGTCGACAAGCCCGCGACTGTCGGCATCGTGTCCGACTTCGACGAGCCCCTGTCCGCCTTTCTGATCGACCTCGGAGCGAAGATCCGCGCCGCGCGAAAAGCGCGTGGCCTCTCTCAGCGTGCCCTCGCTACCGCGATGCGGATCGATCGAGCCAACGTCCGGAAGTACGAGAAGGGTCAGCTCAACGTCGGCAGCGAGACCCTGCTGAAGATCGCCACCGCGCTCGACGCCGACTTGAGGATCGAGTTCGTGATCGGCCCAACCGACGAACCCCCAAAGTAGATGGGGGTTGCACGTCCGGCTGTGAAAATGGGCCCTTCAAGAAATCGACATGCCCCCATGACATGACCGGTGACTGCGGCGACATCAAAGCACCAATCAAATCCATCACCTGTAACTTGGGAGTCTAAAATGACCCCCAAGACGCGGGAATCGCCGCGTATTTCCGCTGGGCAGCATCAGTTGCAGGTGCTAACTCGTCATGTCTGATGGGTCAGACCACTACAGCCATGTTGCCCACGATGGTCGTCGAAGTCGCAGGCATCGCGATCACGACGGATTCGATCGGCACAGCCATCGACCTCGCACTGGAGGCATCGCGCCGCGGCCTTGCGTCTCGTCCTACGACGATCGCCGAGACATCGACCACGATGCCTTCGTCGACTGCCTGGGAGAAGCTGATCGAGTACGTCACACGTCCCGAACGACATCGACAGCTCCGCCTGCTCCACGCACTCAAGGCACGCGACGGCAAGCACGTGTCGCGAGACGATCTCACCGCAGACCTCGGGCTCACCGGGGGCGGTGCGAACAACAAGCTCGGCGGCGTGTGCACCGGCGTCCTCAAGTACGCCAACGCCGTTGGCCTCGATGCCACACACGTGATCCGGCGCTCGACGCTCGGCTACTGCGCCGGGCCAGCACTGCTTGAGCACGATCTACCGGAGGTCCGCATGACCACGTAGCGGGCAAGCAGCCGCGTCTCCGGCACAACCAAAAAGGAGACGACCCGGTAGTTAGAGCTACCGGGTCGGGTTGTCGTGCGCGCTTCCTGCAAGGGGAGTGGTTTGGGCTGCGCCCTGCGCTCGACTCCATTGCAATACACCGTGGCGCGGCTCACGCAAGCTCTTTCTCCAACTATCGGAGAACACCATGGAATCCGCGCACTTGTGCGAGGGGTTCGTCGCGCCCGTCTGCCTTCGGCTCCGCCGTTGGTGGGCTCGACGCGGCTGAACCTATCGCTTCTGTCGGGGCTTCGCCTTCGAGGTCCCGGCAGAAGCGGCGTCTTCCTTGGGCTTGTTCCAGTACGGCGACTTGCAGTTCGGGCACACCCGCGGCTCCTCCTCGGGATCTTTCGGCCTCGGGCCGGGATCGTCGGGGTCTGTCGGCCTCTTGTGCGTCTGCACGTCCGACCTTCGGTGCTCGGGCATCGGCGGGAGGACTAGGCCGCGCGGCACCCACCGGTGCCCGCAGCGGTAGCAGATGTAACCCCACTCGGTAATCTTCACGAGCGCCATGTTCCAACCATACACCGGACGGTGGCCCCTTGACAGGTATATACCTATGCGGTAATATACCCGTGTGGAAACAACGCAAGGGTGGTCTCCGGCGGTCGCGGCGGAACTTCGCAAGGCTCGTGCGACGCAGCTCGTTGCGAACTCGAAGCGGAAGGTCGCGAAGCGTGGCGCTTCGTGGGTCGTCCCCTCGGCTTCGCACAACGGCAGCTACGTCGTGATGCTCGACACCGAGCACGGGATGCCGCGTTGGACCTGCACCTGCCCGGACTGGGCGGAGCGCGGTGTCGTCACGCACTGCAAGCACATCTTCTCGGTAGAGATCGTGCGATCACAAGTTCAACCCGACGGCACCACCGTTACCAAGACCTCGCGCGTCACGTACACGCAGGACTGGACCTCGTACAACGCCGCGCAGACGAACGAGCGCGATCACTTCGTCACGCTCCTCCGTGACCTCTGTTCGGGCGTCACGCAGCCGCCCCGGAAGCCCGGCCCTGGCCGCAAGCCGATCCCAATCGCGGACGTGCTCACCGCCGCCACCATGAAGGTCTACATGGGGCGCAGCGGGCGGCGCACGATGCCCGAGTACCGCGCCCTCGGAGCGCAGGGCTTGCTCGACAAGATTCCCAGCTACAATTCGGTCTTCCGCTACGTCGAGGATCCCGGCCTCACGCCGATCCTGCACGGGCTGGTGCGTCGCAGCGCCACGCCCCTCGCGGGTATCGAGCAAGACTTCGCCGTCGACTCGACGGGCATCTCACTCCGCACCTTCGCGCCCGGTTACCGTGCCGAGAAGTACGGCGACGAGCAGAAGCCCAAGCAGCACGGGTGGATCAAGTTCCACGCGATCATCGGCGTCCGCACGAACGTCATCACGGCCGTCGAGGTCAAGCATGGCTCCTCTGCGGACTCGCCCGAGTTCGTGCCGTTGGTCAAGTCGACCAAGGAGAGCGGCTTCAAGATCCGCGAGGTCTCGGCCGACAAGGCGTACTCGGGGCACGCGAACCTTCAAGCGGTCATCGACATCGGCGCGACGCCGTTCGTGCCCTTCCGTGAAGGTACGGGTGACGGCGCTGGTTCACCGGAGTCGTGGCGGAAGCTGTTCCACTTCTTCCAGTGGCACCGCCAGGAGTTCCTGGAGCACTACCACAAGCGGTCGAACGTCGAAGCGACATTCTCCTCGATCAAGCGCGTGATCGCGTCGTCGGTCCGATCGAAGTCTCCCGACGCGCAGATCAACGAGGCCCTGCTCGTGGCGCTCTCGCACAACATCGTGCGGCTCGTGCACGCGATGTACGAATTGGGGATCCAGCCGCAGTTCAACCTCAGGATGCAAGGGGGCGAGTGATGACGATTGCGGGGTGACACGCGCTCCATCCCGCTGCGCTGTGGACATTATCGATCCGGTCCCTCTGGTTCGTGCTTGAGTTCGCGCAAGCCATCTTGTAGAACGCGGCTTGCAGACAATCGGGAAGAGCCGGAGGGTGGACGATGACGAACTCTTGGATCGGACGGCGGGTGTTCGGAGGTCTGTTCGCGCTCGGCATTGGCGCGGGTGTCCTGCACTGCTCCGCCGATTCACCCCCGACCGAACCGAAGGCCGCCGATGCGCAAGCCGCGTGTGACGTCGTGGGCGAGACCGTCGTCAAGACCGTCAACGCCGAGATCGGATCCGATCGCGTCGTCGTCACGAGCACAAGCAACCCCGCGTCCACCTCGGTTTCGCAGACGATCTCGGTCACGCTCGACGGCAAGGCAGCGTTCAGATCCGAGTCAACGGTCACGGGCGCCTACGTCAAGACCGTCGCACACTACAGCAAACCGTTCGTCCCCGACGACACGGACATCGTGTTCGAGATCGTGGGCGGCAAGGCGCAAGGGACGATCGCGGGCAAGCGGCTCATGCCGATCGACATCGAGGCCGCCAAGAAGGATCCCTCGGCCATCAAGCCAACCTACCTCGATGGGACAGCGGTCACCCCGATCGCGGCGTACGGTGTCGATGCGCGCGTTGGTGCCCTCATCGGCAAGGCGATGGGGACGACGAGTTCCGGCGAAGGGAAGTGCGGCGAAGCCGCGCCGTCCATCGGCACCAAGGCCGAACCCGGCCACGTCAGTTCACCCGGCGCCAGTGAGGAATGTCGCAACTGCAATCGCGTCTGCGTCCTCAAGTACGTTGGTTGCCTCTTCCTGGGCAACGTGAGTTGCCTCGGTTGTTTTGGGCTGGTGTCGATCCCGTTCGTCGGCGCCGGTCTGGCTGCCGCCTGCTACGCGATCTGCAACGCCGTGGTCGTCGTTGGATGCAGCGTCGACTACGCCTCGTGTCGCGACAGTTGCTCCGGCAAGTGCTGCCCCGTCAAATGCGGCGATCGATGCTGCAACTCCGGGGAGAGCTGCCTGCAACCGTCCACGGGGCTGTGCTGCTCCGAAGGGTTCCGTGCGTGCCCCGGACCGAGGCCGCAGTGCGCCGACCCGTCAAAGGAGGAGACGTGTCTGCCGTCCGGCGAGGCGTGCCCCGCGCAGAAGGTCTGCGGCAACACCTGTTGCCCGCCCGCAAACGGCATCCTCAACGATACGATCTGCTTCGACCCAACGTTCGGGATCTGCTGCGATCGGCACGCCGTCCTCTGCAAGAAGCCCGACATCATTGGTCCGGGAGCGGCGGTCTGTTGCCGCGCCGGTGCCTGCATCGGCGGCGAATGCTTCGACCCGCTCTAGACTTGGGCGGAGCCCGACTTAGACTGCCGACGATGAAGGTCGTTCTTGCGTTGGCGCTCGGCCTCGTGGCCGGGTGCGGGGGCAACGTTGAGGGGCCAGCGGACGGCAGCGACACCGGGACGATCGCAGAGGCGAGCAGTGATACCGCGTTCGTCGATGGGGTAGCGGAGGTTGCCGATGGCGACGCCACTACCCCCGGCGTGCCGCTCGATGCCGTCTGCGAAGTGATCGCGGATGCGGCGTGCACGTCGAGCACGAAGGCGTGCTGCACCTCGGCGAGCATCTCGTTCGACGAGGCGAAGTGTCGCGCGTACCATCGTGCCGACTGCGGCAAGGCCGTCGAGAACGTGAAGGCCGGTCGTGCTGCCTACGACGGCAAGGCCGTCGAGACGTGCGTCGCTGCGTGGAAGAGCATCTACACGCAGTGCAAGGCAACGACGCTGGATGTGTACCGTCACGCCGTCGCATGCGCGGGCATCTTCAACGGAACCACGAAGGTCGGCGACGCTTGCGATCACGCCTCGCAGTGCAGCCACGTTGGCGACGCGGCTCCCGTCTGCAACTCGTCGAAGAAGTGCGCCGCCGTCGGTGTCGCCGACGCGGGGGGCGAGGCGTGCCGTACCAACGGGATGCTCTGCTCCGATGGCCTGTACTGCACCTTCCCGGAGAACACCTGCAAGGCGGCGACGCCGATCGGCGGTGCGTGCTCGGGCTCCATGGATCAGTCGTGCGGGTTCGGTCGGTACTGTTCCTCGATGAAGTGTGTCGAGGGTCTGCCTCCCGGCTCCGGGTGTTCGGATTGGATTCAGTGCAGCTCATGGCAGTGTGTGGCCGGGAAGTGCAGCGAGCCCGCGCAACCTGTTGCGAACACAACCGTCTGCGGCGGGTGAACCCCGACGCTCTCGATGGCGATCGAGCTTGAGCGCCCTTCCTGCGTCGCAGGCGCTTTCCCGCCCCGTGCTGTGCCATCCGTCAACAACCTCATCGACGCGCTACTCGAAGCCGCGATGTCGGCAGGTCCGTTGCTGACCCGACGGTGGGGGCGAGAACGGCGGTTCATCGGGCGAAGGCGGCTCAGCGTAGCCATGAACGCCTCGCTACTTCCAGGACCTCATCGGGAGCGCTGCAAACGGATTTCTTGAAAAAACGGTGCTTTTCAGGTCGACTGGTGCATCCGGCATCCCAGGAGCAGGCAGCGGGAGCAGTTAGCATGCAACGTGCTAACCTCCTTGTGTGACACATGTGACGCGGGATTCGTTGAGTGACGAACCCGGCACCAAGTGGCTGCGGCCAAGGACAAAGGTAGGTGCACGATGACGAAGGAGGAACCGAAGCTGCTCCTGATCGAAGAAGGCGACAACCGGTTCGTCGCCCTCTGGCTACAGGCCGGGATGGTCGGCCAAGGCGCCTCCCCCGAACGCGCACTCCGCGATCTCCTGCTGTCCATCAAGGCACGGAAGGAAAACGCGAGAGACAGCCTATTGGCGGCAGTACCCGCTGACGAAGAAGTCTTCGAGATGTTCGAGAGCGCAGCGGAGTGCCCGGCGGACGGCGCGCTCAAGCAGGTTTGTAGTGCCATCGAAGACGAGGTCGAGAGGCTCTATCAGCCAAGTGAGAAGATCGTCCGCGCAAAGGGCCACGCGTCGCTGCGAAAGGCGGACGTGGAACATCAGCCTTCGGTGGGGTAGCATCGACGGCCCCGATGGGCCGTATCGTCCTCAGCCTTGCTGACTTCCTCTGGATTCTCAAGCAGAAGTGCGGCTGCACTGATCCGACCCCCGCTGGGATCCAGGAAGACCAGTGCGGCAATCGACAGGCGATGATGCGGGTTAGCCGAGATTCGCTGCTTCAAGCCGCACGGTCGTGGTACTACCCGGCGGATACTGATCCGACTTTCGTCAGCATGCACCGCGTCAAGGAGGTCTGTGAGTACCTCGGTTTGACCTTCCGGGCGGCGCGTGGCGCGCAAGCTGATCTAGAGGTGGAGACGGAAGTCGAAGAGTTCCTCGCGAAGAAGCAGAAGCAAGCGAACACGAAGCGCAACTAGCGAGTGCTCGGCCCACGGGCTCCTCGCCCTTCACTTCTACGGCGGCATCGGCAAGTGGTCGACGCCGCCGTTCTACGTTTGGCGAAGGGCCACTGGCCTGCCAGGGCGGGCTCGTCGCGCCGGGGCGCCATGTGTGATGCCTACACCGGCTTGTGCGCCAGATCGGGCCTTTGTGGATAGCCGCCGGGGTTCTTCTACGGCGGGGGGGGGGTTCAGCAAGGCCCCCACCGCCCATCCCACGCGCCCGTAGGGCTCGTTCGGCGGCCTTGAGGCCTTGAGGTCGTCGCTCTGGTGTCCGCTTCCCTGGCACACGTCGGGGTCATCGATCATCCGGGGAACCTAGCGTGGCTTCCCATCTTGCCACCGAGCCGTGGTCAACACGACGACCAGGGATTGTTCGCCGCGGTGCGTCGTTGGCACGATCCAGAATGTGGGTTGTCGCCTCAGAATGACGGCTCCTGTCACAAATTTGGGGCAAAGCCGTCCGGAGGCGGCGGGCGAGACGCAGAAACCCCAGACCGGTGGACCGGCCTGGGGCTTCGTAGCGAACGCGAGACGACTAGACCGATTCGGTCTGGAGCGCCGGAGCCAGCGCGGGCTCCGGGGTCGGTTCGGTTTCCTCGGGAGCGACGTGCGCGGTGCCTTCGCCCATCGCGTAGCCAGTCTCGCCGTGGAGGGCAGTGTCGAGACCCTCACGCTCCTCGTCCGACGAGGCGCGGAGGCCGACCAGGGCGTTGACCAGCTTGAGGATGCCGAAGGTCATGACCGCGGCATATGCGCCGGCAGCGACGACGCCGACGGATTGGGCGATCATGATCTTGGGGTTGCCCGAGAGCACGCCGCCCGCGTTTTCGGGGGTGAGCGCCTTGATGGCGAAGACACCCGTCAAGAGGGCGCCGAGCGCGCCACCGATGCCGTGCACGCCGAACGCATCGAGCGTGTCGTCGTAGCCGAGCTTGTTCTTGAGGAGCACGCCGTAGTGGCACACGCCGCCCGCGATGAGGCCGATGGCGATGGCGCCCATCGGATTGACGAAGCCCGCTGCGGGGGTGATGCCGACGAGGCCGGCGACGAGACCCGAGGCGACGCCGAGCATGGTGGGCTTGCCGAGGCGCACGCCTTCGATGCCTGCCCAGGCGACGGCGCCGGCGGCGGCGGCGATCTGGGTGTTCACGAAGGCTTGCGAGGCGAGGCCACCCGAGGTGAGCGCCGAGCCCGCGTTGAAGCCGAACCAACCGAACCACAGGATGCCGGCGCCGAGCACGGTCATCGTGAGGTTGTGCGGACGGTGTCCGTGGCCCGGGTAGCCGATGCGCTTGCCGAGAACGATCGCGACGACGAGCGCCGAGACGCCGGAGGTGAGGTGCACGACGGTGCCGCCCGCGAAGTCGAGCGCACCCATCTTTGCGAGCCAGCCGCCGGTGCCCCACACCCAGTGCGCGACCGGATCGTAGACCAGCGTCGACCACAACAAGGTGAACAGGCAGTACGCCGAGAACTTCATGCGTTCGGCGTACGCGCCGGAGATCAGGGCCGGCGTGATGATCGCGAACATGCCCTGGTACATCATGAAGAGCACGTGCGGCACGGTCTTGCCGGCGCCGTCCATGCCCACGCCGCGGAGGAACGCGAACTCGGTCCCGCCGATCACGCCGAAGTGCGACTTGCCGAACGACAGTGAGTACCCGATCAACACCCACTGCAGCGTGACCAGGCCGAGCGCGAAGAACGAGTGCATGAACGTCGACAGCACGTTCTTCTCGCGGACCATCCCACCGTAGAAGAGAGCCAAACCAGGTGTCATCAGCATCACCATCGCGGTGGACACCAGCAACCAGGCCGTATCTCCAGAGTTCACCTCGGGCATCGATCGAATCCTCCTGCCCCACCAATCTCGCCCGACAAGGTTTCGGGAAGGTGACGGCCGGAAAATCGGGAGCAGTCGCTCCAGCAGGGGCTCGGGTCAGGCGCGCGGCACGCCCAGCTCGGGCCCCTGTTTGTCGAGCATCACCCGCTCGTACACCGAGGGAGCGAGACGCGAGAGCCAGAACGCCGAGCGACCGACGAGGCTGAGCACGACCAGTCGGCGTCGGCGAGCGACGCCCTCGGCGATGGCCTCGGCGACCGACTCGGGCGTCGCGAGCCGGCCGACGACCGTCTTGGTCTTGCCGGCCGGCGCGCCGTCGCCGCCGAGGGCGCGCGCGTCGATGGCAGTGTCGACGTACGAGGGGCAGACCAGCATCACGTGGACGTCGCGGTGGGTGAGCTCGGCGCGGAGGGAGTCGTAGAAGCCATGCAGCGCGTGTTTGCTGGCCGAATACCCGGTCCGGCCGACCAGTGGGGCGAACCCGGCGACGCTCGAGATGGCCACCACGCTCCCATGACGCTCGATGAGGCTCGAGAGCGCAGCCTGCGTGCAGTGCACCGCGCCGAAGAAGTTCACGGCCATCACCCGATGGATGACCTTGCTATCGGTGCTCTCGAAGAGGCTCCGGTGCGACATCCCTGCGTTGTTGACGAGCACGTCGACGCCACCCCAGGCGTCGATGACCGCGCCGATGGCCGCCCTGCAGCTGTCTTCGTCACACACGTCGCAGCGGAGGGCGAGTACGTCGTGCCCCTGGGCGGCGAATGCGGCGCGCGCCTGTTCGAGCGCGGCGTCGTTCAGATCCAACAGCGCCACCCGCGCCCCGTCGCGGGCGAAACGCCAGGCCGTGGCGAGACCGATGCCGCTCGCCGCGCCCGTGATGACCACCGATCGACCGACGACGCTGCGAGGCTCGGTGCGCCGCCCGAACAGTCTGCGGACCCATCCCATCAGGGGAGCCTGGCTCATGTTGACCGATCGGTCAAATCGCTCCGGGCGCGTGCCGTGCTATCGACCCTGGCATGGCTTTCGACCTGACGCGCGTACGGGAGGAGCTCCCGTCTGCTCGCGCGACCGTCTTCCTCAATGCCGGCACCTTCGGTCCGATGCCGCACGTCGCTGCGGAGGCCATGCGGGCCCACGTCGATCGCTCCTTCGAGCGTGGGCGCATCGGCAACGTGGGTATCGCGAACTGGCTCGGGCTCATCGACCGCGCCCGCGCCGCGTTCGCCCGGACGATTTCTTCGCATCCCGACGAAGTCGCGCTCACACACTGCACGACCGATGGCTGCAACCTCGTGGTGTGGGGGCTGCCCTTCGGGGCCGGCGACGAGGTCGTGACCACGACCCACGAGCACCCAGGTCTCACCGCGCCGCTCGAGGAGCTCGCGCGCACCAGGGGGGTCGTCGTTCGCGCCGTCGAACCCACCCTCGAGGCCATCGTGGAAGCGACCGGCCCTCGGACGAAGCTCGTGGCCCTCTCGCACGTGCTCTGGACCAATGGAGACGTCCTTCCCGTCGCGGCCATCGCCGAGGCGGTGCGCGCGAAGGCATCCGAAGGGGTGTTCTTCCTCGTCGATGGGGCGCAATCGGTCGGAGCGATCGACGTCGATCTCCGCGCGTTGGGCGTCGATGCCTACACGATCAGCGGACAGAAGTGGCTTTGCGGGCCTTCGGGCACGGGAGCCCTGTGGGTGCGCCCCTCGGCGCTCGCGAGGCTCGGCACGCCGTGGCCTTCCTACTTCTCGAAGCAGCGCCACCCGTCGTTGGCCGAGTGGACGACCGCACGTCGTCTCGATGCAACGACCGTCGGCATGACCTCGCTCGCGGGAATCATCGCCGCGCTCGACTGGCATCGGGACGTCTGGAAGAACGGCGGTCTCGAGCACTCCGTTCGCCTTGCAGCTCGCCTCCGCGCGCGTCTCGAGGCCACGCCCGGCGTTCGCCTCGTGCCCGCCTCGACGCCGTCGCAGCTCGTGTCGTTCGTCGTCGAGGGCGAGAGCGCTGGGTCGGTGGTGGAGCGCCTCGAGGCGAGGGACATTCTCGTGAGATCCATCGGCGACCTCGACTGCGTGCGCGCCTCGGTCGGCTTCTGGAACGACGATGACGACCTGGAGAAGCTCGTCGCGGCGGTCACGCCAGGAACGGCATGATCCGTTCGAGCACCAGGGCGGGGGTGTCGACGTGGGCGAAATGGGAGGTCGCGTCCATCCACTCGAAGCGCGCGCGGGGGAGGAGAGCGGCGAGACGCGGACCGACTGACGGGGGCACCATCGGGTCTTCGCGTGCATAGAGCAGCAAGAGGGGCAGCGAGGGTTCGCGTCGGCGGAGCGACTCGCCGAACGCGACGAGCTCGGCGGGATCGAGCGCGTCGTGGAGCCAGCGCGCGAACGCAGCGGCGCCCTCGTGGGTTGCCAGCGGCGCTCCGTACTCTCGCGCCTCTTCGAGCGACTTGAGGGTCTCGTCGCGGTAATGCACGTTGCGAAACGCCCATTTCACCGGGTCGCGGTGGATGGCGATCCGGAGCGCCGCTCGCGCGCCCGGCAGGTCGAGCGCGCGGTGCAGCGCGCGGATGCGCAGCTCCGCGAACGCGGGCGCGTGCACCACGACCAGGCGCGAGAAGGCGCGCTCGTCGTCGAGGACACGCTGGAGACACAGATAGCCTCCGAGCGAATTGCCCACCGCGGCGCAGCCTTCGATCCCGAGCTTCTGCTGCAGCTCGCCGATCAAGGTCGCGAGCGCCCGCGCGGAGTGCGGTCGATCGGGCTTCGCCTCGGTCCGTCCACATCCGGGCAGGTCGGGTGCGATCACCCGAAACCGTTCGGCTAGCGGCTCGTAGACGTAGCGCCACGAATAACTGCTGGTCATCAGCCCGTGCACGAGCAGCAGCGGCGGCCCCGAGCCCATGCTGCGCACGTGCACCTTCGTTCGGCCGAACGGTGCGGAGTCGATCACGACGTCCTCTGCGTCGCACCGCGCAAAGGCGTGCGGGAGCCGCGGGGTCTCGGGCAGCGACGCGAACGGGACGGGCGCGAAGGGCTTCGGCGCGGCGCGTGACATCGTTCAACCGTGCCCCGAATGAAGCGCGCCGTGAAGCCCATGGCGCCCCCCCGGTCGTGTGCTAGCTGACGGGCGTGAACGAGCCGCCGGAGTCACACAGCAGCGCTTGGTCTTGGGGCCACGAAACGACCGAGGTCCACACGCGCATCCTCCGTCTCGCGCTCGGGGTCTCGGAGTCGCGCGCCTACTGGGAGCACGCCGATCCCGACGTCGTCGGACCGGAGCGTTTGGAGACGGCTCTCGAGCAGCGCTGGTTCGGCGACAAGAGCGATGCGCGCGTGCGTTTCCTCCTGAGCGCCATGCAGGAACGGTTCGACGCGTTCCCCAACGCGCTCGGCGTGTTGCGCGGCCTCTCGCTGAAGTCTACATACCCGCGTCCCGCCTTGGACGACGTGGGTCGTCAGCTGATCTGCCACTGGCACGTGCAGCTCGCGGATCCGATTTACCGGCGCTTCACCGGCGAGCTGCTGGTCGGTCGGCGTGGGACCAAGAAGTCCGCCATCCAGTTCAAGGACGTGCAGGGCTGGGTGCAGAGCAAATACAAAGGCCGCTGGGCGGAGTCGACGTCGGTGCAGTTCGCGAGCAAGCTCCTGGCAGCCGCGTCGGAGGCGGGCCTCGTCACGGGCAAGCTCGATCCGCGTCCCCTCGCGTGCCCCGCGGTGCCGGACCTCGCGCTCGCGTATCTCCTCTACTTGCTGCGCGAGACACGATTCAAAGGCACGTTGCGTTCGAATCCCTATCTCGCCTCGGTGGGAATCGAGGATGTGGGACCGCGGCTCCGCGCAGGCTTGCCCGGCGTGACTGCCAAGGGGGACGACCTCGTGTGGGCCGCGCCGAACCTCGCCGCTTGGGCAGAGGCTTTCGCGGGCTGAACGCACCTGCGATCTCCAGAGCTTGTGGGGGCCACGCGTGCGGGGGGACTTCCTTTCGGTTTGGGGTGGAGGCCATGCGGAGTTCTTCACCTACCGGTCCCTCCCTGATCGCACGCTCGGCGCGCTGAAGGAGACCGGCCTTTTGGATCTGGCTGCAGTTCTCGAGGAGGCAATTGAGCTTCTTCTGACGGCCGAGTGCCCGAAGACTTCTTCGAATGAACGCTCCGCAACCCGCGCGAGAGGCGTCGACGTTGCTCACCATGGCCCCGCACGGGTCCACCCCTCCGTGAGGAGCCAGGCTTGTGGCGCCGTGGTGAGCCCGGGGAGCGCGAGAGAGGAGAGCTCGTCAACGTCCCCTTGGGGCGCGATGGTGGTTCCCCATCGCTCGAGGTGGATGAAACGATTGCCGAGGACATATCGCAGCACGTTGCGTACCTCGGTGGGTGTCGAGAGGATGTGCTCGTGATACCGGTCTGGGAATCGTGCTCCGCGGGTCCGCATCACTCGGTTGAGTCCGCGCGCGATACGAATCAGCAGTGCGCGCACACCGTTACCGAGCGCTCGGCGATCGTTCGCCTCGGTGACGAGGTGGAGGTGGTTGTGCTGCACCGAGAAGTGGACCACCCGAAAATCGGTCCGACTGCGCACCGCCGCGAGCGGTGCGCGGGTACGTCGCTGAGACCATCGCCGAGACCAGCTGGCCGGTGGCGTTGGTCTCGTTGTCGAGGAAGCGGCCGAACCCGGTCACGAGCACGCGCGGACGACCACTCGTCTTCGAACAACGCGCGCGATAGCGGCTCGCGAACGAGACGTTCGCGTCGTACTGCGCCCGGGCTACGGGATCACTCGTATCGATGACGACCGAGTCGTCGTCGACGCCGAGCTCGTCCTCCCCCAGATCGCCGCGCTCCACGGCGCAGCCGACGAGGAGCGACGTCGCGCACAGGGCGAAGAGAGACGCGGCGCGGTTCATGTGGAGGAAGCCTACATGCGCACACCTTTGCCGCAACTGTCATTCGGGCGTGACATTCGTGGTCGCGCTCCGCATTCGCTCTGCCGCAGTTCGTGACAGTCACACACAAGACATCTTGAAGGTGACCGAGTCAGCGGTCGCTTTGGTCTCCCGCATCAGCGTCCGGCTCATCGGGGGAGCGCGACGATCGTCGACTCTGCAAACGCCATGTTCGGGAACCGCATTCTAAGCGAATGCCCCGAGCGACCACGAGCGCGGCGCGAAGGAATCGCGAAGGTTCCTCAGCCCGTTCGCCCGCCACGCACGACGGCGTATGCTCGAGAGGAAATGAACGGTCGTTCGGTACTCGCCATGGTCTCGCTCCTCGCGGGGTGCTCTTCGGGCAATTTCGACATCGGCGCAGAAGGCGTCGACGCGGCCGGCAGCGACAGCGCCGCCGCGGAGACCGAGCTCGTCGACAGCGGCTCGAGCCCGGGCGACTCGTCGAGCCCCCCGGGCGACTCGTCGAGCCCCCCGGGCGACGTCGGCTGCACCGCGGTGGCCGATCCGCTCGAGGTGTTCGTCGACGCTTCGTCGACCTTCATGGCTCCCACGGGTTCGACGGCCTGTCCGTTCGCCCACATCACCGATGCGATTGCGTACGTGAGGAGCCTCCCGGTCAAGCCCCGAACCATTCGCGTGCGCGAGGGGGCGTACGTCGAGGGGCCCGTCATCCTCGAGAAGGGCATGACGCTGGCCGGTGCCGGGGCCTCCAAGACCACGATTTCCGGAGGCGGCACCTGCATGGGCACCGGGTCCGCGTACCTCTGCATCGTTCGTGTCGACGGTGGCGCGATCCTCGACGGCGTCTCGATCGACGCGGGTCCCAGCGGCAAGCACGGCGTGATCACCGGGTCGACCTCGGGTTCGACCTATCCGATCGTGCGCAACACCTCCATCGGCAACGCCGTCGGCGACGGCAACGCCGGCATTCTCGCGATGGAGGGCGCGATCCTCGGTCCGAACATCGTCTCGAGCAAGAACCGCTACGGCCTCGTCATCTGGGGCAATCAGACGGTGAAGGTGCTCGCAGGCAACAACCACTTCGACGAGAACACCAACACCGGCATCGATCACGAGGGCACCGGTGTCTTCTCGTTCGAAGGTGGGACGGTCAGCGGTAACGGCACCGGCATCAAGCTGGGGCCCGCGCCAAGCCCCCTCAGCGTGCCGCCCACGCACGACATCCAGAACCTCGTGGCTCGCGACAACGTGGAGGCCGGCATCCGCGTCGCCCCCTCCAACGGCCTGCGGCTCCGGAAGTCGACCATCACCGGCGGCAAGATCGGCGTCATCGCGCTCTTTGGAGCCGCCAATCGCATCGACCTCGGGCGCACCGACGATGCTGGCGCCAACAACTTCGGCGGTGCGGCCAACCGGAGCTCTCAGGCCGCCATCTGCGCCATCACCACCCCGGCAGTCGCCATGCCGGCCGTGGGCAACCGCTTCTCCGACTGCACCTCGTTCAAGAACCTCGCGGACATCAGCACGACCGCGGGTTGCGAGGCAATCACTGGCTACGCAGACATCTGGTGGCGCGGCCTGAACCCCCCCGACGCTTCGTCGTGCACCAAAGGGCTGTGAGGGCCAGCAGGAATCCCCACTGCGCCCGGGGCTGTGCGCCGTAGCTGCAGCCTCCGGAGTCCTCGCTCTGGACGACGGTCGCCGGGGCCACGCACATCTTCGTCGGCAGATCGCAGGTGAACTGCGCGCAGTCGTTCGACGTCGCGCATTCCTTCAGACACTCGCCCGTGCTGCCGCAGCGGAACGGCGCGCAGCTCGTGTGCTTGCCGTCCTTGTCGATCGACTCGAGGCCGTCGTCGCTGCACTTGTTGCCGCGCGAGATGCAGGCGCCCCCGCGACACTCGAACCCCGTCGAGCAGTGCTCGTCGACGGTGCAGCTCGTGCGACAGGCGTCGCCGCTGCACGCGTACGGCGCGCACGAGGTGCTCTTCGGGGCCACGCAGGTCCCCGAGCCGTCGCAGGTCGAGGGCGCGGTGAGGTCGCCACCGGTGCACATGGCTGCCGCGCACACCGTCTTGCCGTCGGCCTTGAAGCCCACGCACGACTTGGTGTCCTTGGTGCCTTCGCACTGGCGGGGCTTGCATGCGTCACCGCCCCCGTCGTCACACGCCGGACGCGTTCCGTGTGGGGCTCCCGCCACGGGGGTGCACTTGCCCTTCGCGCCGAAGACGTCGCACGCCTCGCACTGCCCGTCGCAGCTCGACTCGCAGCACACGCCGTCGACGCAGATTCCACTGCCGCACTCGTCAGAGAGGGTGCAGGCGACGCCCGCGAGCTTCTTGCAGAACCCCTTCTTCGACGGCGTCGCGCAGGAGCTGCCCGCCGAGCACGACGCAGAGCCACAGCACACGCCGCCGACGCAGAACCCGGTCTTGCATGACGTTCCGGCGGTGCAGGCGGTGCCGAGGTCCTCGATGACGACGCACGCCCCTGCCTTGCAGTAGTAGCCCGCGGTGCACTCCGAATCACCTGTGCAGCTCAGCCGGCAGCTGTCTCCGCCGCACGCATAGGCTCCGCAGGACTTCGCCGTGTCCTTGCAGGTGCCGGCGCCATCGCACAGGCTCGCGTGGGTCTCGATGCCGTCGGTGCACGCATCGGCGCTGCACAACGCGCTGGTCGCCGCGTAGGTGCACTTCTTCGGGTCCTTGCCGTCGCAGACGGGACCGCACGTCGTGCCGAGGCCGGTGCCGGTGCACGCGGTCCGGGCGCCGTGCGGTTTGCCGAGCACGGGCGTGCATTCACCGAGCTTGCCGGCGACGTCGCAGGCCTCGCATTGCCCCGTGCAAGCGCCGTCGCAGCAGTGGCCGTCCGCGCAGAAGCCGGTCGCGCACTGGTTGTTCGCGGTGCAGCTCCCACCCTTTGCCGCCTTGGTGGCGCAGTTGCCGCCGGAGCAGTAGCCGGTCGAGAGGCAGGAAGTGTCGTCGGTGCAGGTCGTCGCGCAGGAGCCCGTGATGCAGGCGAACTCCGCCCCGCAGCTCCGTGCGTAATGCGGCTTGCCCGAGAGCGCCGTGCAGGTGCCGACCTTGCCGGTGACGTCGCACGCCTCGCAGGTTCCGCCACAAGGCTTGTCGCAACAGATGCCGGCCACGCAGTTCTTCGAGAAGCAGTCGCCGCCCATGCTGCACGTCCCGCCGGTCTCGACGAGCTTCAGCATGTCGACTTCGTCCGTCGAGATGAAGGCCGGGATCTCCATGCCGCCCGCGTAGACGATGGAACCATCGGACAGCTGCGCGGCAGCATCGCGGTACGACTTGCGCGGCTGCGTCTCGGCTCGGGTCCAGGTGTTGGTCGCCTCGTCGTAGAGGTCCACCGTGGGGTCGTTCCAACCGAAGATGACGGTGCGTCCGTTCGGAAGCGGAAACGAGTGGCCGCCGCGCGGCGTGGGCATCGGCGCTGCCGCCGTCCAGGTGTTGGTGGCCCCGTCGTAGATCGCCGAGGTGGTCCAGCCCATGAGCAGCTTGCCGCTCGGCAGCTTGAACGTGGGCCCGACGAGCGGCGGAGCGGCCGCCGGCTTGAACTTGTTGTCGGTCGGGTCGTAGAGCTCCGCGGTCGAGGCCGTCACGCCCCCGCCGATGTCACCGCCGTAGAAGTAGAGCCTCCCGTCCGGGAGCGGTTGGATGCCGGGCGCGTAGCGGGGCGTGATCATCGGAGGCGCGCCTTCGAACAACTTGCTCGTCGCGCGGTAGATCGCGAGCCCGTTCGAGGTCGAGTAAAGGAGCGCGTCGCCGGCAGGCAGCGGATACAGCCGTGCGCCGTTGCCGGAGTACACGACCTGGCCGGTCGAATCCCACGTGTTGGTGGCCGGGTCGTATTCGAACGGGTAGGGGCCGAGATCGCCGACGCCGCCTGCGACGAGGACCTTTCCGGTCGGCAAGAGCAACGCCGCGTGCGACGTGCGCGATCCGGGCATCGCCTCGACCTTCCACTTGTTGGTCTTGGGATCCCAGATCTCGATGTTGGCGTAGTAGCCGTAGTTGTTGACCGATCCGCCGATGACCAACACGCGCCCGTCGGGCAACGTGGTGGCCGTGTGATCCACGCGGTTGTAGTTCAGCCGCGCGAGCGAGCGCCACGCGGTGACCGCGCCTTTCTGCGTACCGAGGGCAGGGCCCGGGGCCGGGTCGACCTTGCATCCGACGAGCAGCGAGAGCGACGCGAGCAATGCGCTCATGGCGCCACGGCGACGCGCGAGCCACACGGTCGCGAAGAAGAACATCAGTCCAAAGGGGGCACGCGCGCTCCCGCGGGACGTGGTGCAACCGCCGCCGTCTTCGACGATCACGGTCGCTGCTGCGACGCAGGTCTTGGTGGCCCCATCACACACCGCGCCGCCCTGGCACTCGCCAGAGGCCTCGCAGGACTTCTGGCACGCCCCGTCGGCGCCGCACCGGTAGGGAGCGCACGGCGTCGACACGCCGAGCTTGTCGATCGATGCGAGCTGGTCGTTCGAGCACGCAGCCGAGCGCGGCTCGCAGGTCTTCCCCGCGCATTGGAATCCGGCCGCGCAATCGCCGTCGGTCGCGCAGCTCGTGAGGCAGCCCTTCAGGTCGCACGCAAACGGCACGCACGACGTGGAGGTCGCGGCGGTGCACTCTCCCTTGCCGTCGCAGCTGCCCTTCCCGGTGAAGGTCGATGCTGCACAGGTGACTCTCCCGCAACTCGTGGTTGGCCCCTTGGCGAACGCTCCGCACTTGTCGCGGGCGGTGCCGTCACAGGAGAGAGCCTTGCACTCGTCGAGCCCCTCGCTGCAGCGGGTGCGACCGCCATGCGGGACGCCCGCGACAGGTTGACAGGTCCCTGTCGAGCCGGCGACGTCACAGGCCTCGCACTGTCCCGCGCAGGCGGAGTCGCAGCACACGCCGTCGACGCAGTGGCCGCTCCCGCACTCCTCGTCCACGGCACAGAGCACGCCGAGCGTCTTCGAGCACAACCCCTTGACCGGCCCGACGCTGCACGACGAGCCGCTCTCGCAGCTCGAGGTCGCGCAGCACACGCCGTCGACGCAGTTGCCCGTGGTACACGTCGCGCCCGTGGCGCACACGACGCCGAGGTCCTCGACCTTCACGCACGCGCCGCTCTTGCAGTAGAAGCCGCTCGAACAATCCGAGCTCGCGGTGCAGGTGACCTTGCACGCGTCGCTGCCGCACGCATACGCGCCACACGACTTCGCCGTGTCCTTGCACAGTCCGGCGCCGTCGCACGCGCTCGTCCGGCGTTCGATGCCGTCCTTGCAGCCCTTGCTGCCGCACCCGGTGGTCGCACCCGGGTAGTTGCACTTGCTGCGGTCGGCGCCGTCGCAGGTGATGCCGCAGGTGGTGCCCGCGCCGACGCCGACGCAGAGCGTGCGTCCGTTTCGGGGCGGGCCGTTGACCGGCGAGCACGTCCCGAAGCTGCCCGGGACGTCGCACGCCTCGCATTGACCGGCGCAAGCCGCGTTGCAGCAGACGCCGTCGACGCAGACATTGCTCTCGCAATCGCCCGCAGCCGCGCAGGCGAGACCGTTCTTGCGCTTGGGTACACACGCGCCCGCGGCACAGTAGTTGGTGCTCGTGCAGTCCGCGTTGACCGTGCACGCGGTCTCGCAAGCGCCGGCCTTGCACGCCGCATACGGCGCACAGGTACGAGCACCGTGCGGCGCGCCGGTCAGAAGGGTGCACTTGCCCCCTCCCAGATCGCACGCGGAGCAGGTGCCGGTGCACGCGGAATCGCAGCAGGTCCCGTCGACACAGAAGCCCGACGAGCACTCGTTCGCCTGGGTGCACGAGCCGCCGAGCGACAAGATCTCGAACAACTCCGCGTTGCCTGCGCCGCCCACGATCACTGCCTTGTTGCTCGCGAGGAGGAAGGCCTGCGCCGCTCCGCGCGGGGTGCCGCCCGACACCGAGGTCCATTTGTCGGCGATGGGATCGTAGATGTCGCCGATGCCGGAGCTCTCACCGCCGGCGACCAGCAGGTTTCCGGAAGGCAGCGTGATCATCGCCGGGAGCCCGCGGAGCCTGGGCTGCGGAGCGATGTAGCGCCACAGCTTCGTCGTCGGATTCCACACTTCGGCGCCCGTGCTCGCCGAACCGACCGCCATGACTTCGCCCGTCGACAAGAGGCCGAGCGAGAAGCTGGTGCGGGCCTTCTTCATCGCAGTCATGCCCGACCAGGTATCGGTCTTCGGATCGAAGATTTCGACGCCGGGGGTGGGATACCCCGCGTTGTCGACGCCACCCGCGACCATCGCGCGGCCGTCGGCCAATCGAACGACTGCCGGACCCGAATGCACGGCGATCGGCGGAAGGAACTTCATGAGGTTGGTGGCGGGATCGAAGACCTCGGTCGCGCCGGTGTAGAAGCCTGCGCAGAAGAGGGCTCGACCGTCGGCGAGCCCCACGGCGCCGCCGAACTTTCGGCCTTCCGAGAGATCGGGGCCCGCGCTCCACGTTCCCGTCGTCGGGTTCCAGATCTCGGTGGTTTGATCCGGTCCGCCGATGATCGCGCGACCGTCGCCGAGCGGCGCGGCCATCGCATCGCCGCGCGCCTTCGCCGTCGAGCCGGTGAAGGTGAAGCTGTTGGTCGCGGGATCGTAGAGCTCCGCGCTTGTGCCACCGCCGCACCCGAGAATCTTCCCGGAGGTCAGTTGGAGGAAGTGCGTGTGCCCCGCGCCCATCACGCCACCGGACGTCCACGCCGGGTCCACCGCGATCGGATACTCGAGACCGTCGCGATCGATCTCGGTCTCGAGCGCGAAGGTCGTCTCGTCGATGGTCTCGAGGCGCACCCGTCCATCACGACGCACGCCGCGCGCGTCGACGGCGAAGAACGGGGTGCTCTCGATGCGCACCATGCCCTCACGGTCGAAGACCTGCACGCGCCCGTCGTGCAGACGCACGGAGGCGACGGCCGGACCGACGCGCAGGCGATATCGCGCCACCGGCGACGCGCGATCACTCTTCAGCACGCGGATCTCCTCGGCCTGCGACGAGCTGCTCGCGTAGACGACGTCGGTGTCGAGCTCGGCCTTCTCGAGGACGATCGCCTCGCCTTCGAGCGTGCCCTTGGTCATGCTCGGATGCTCGGGACCGACGGCGATCCACACCCCTGTCGCGGCCTCGACCCGCAGCGCCGCCGCTCCATCGCGCGGGAGCGTCACCGACAGGCCGCGAGGTTCGCGCGGTCCCGCGCCACGCAACGCCTCGAAGGCTCCGAGTGAGCGCAGCTGCTGAACGAGCGCGTGCGCGGTCGGCGTCGTGGTGCGTTCGGGAGTCTTCGAGGGGGAGCAGGCGAGGAACGGCAGTGCGGCGAGTGCGGACAAGCCGAAGCGCATGGACCGACGCTATCATCCGAAAGGGAGCCGGAAGTGTACCGAGTCGAGATGAAACCTCCCTGCGAGTCGGTCGTCGGGGGATTACGCACATGTCATCATTCGGCGTGAGCACCCACCGAACGAGAGACATCCAGTGATCAAATCAGGAGCGCTCGGTCTCGCAATTGCGCTCGTGTCGTGTTCGCGTCGCGAGCCGCCGCAGCCCACTGCCGCTGCGCCATCGGCGTCGGCCGCCAGCACCAGCACGGCGATCTCCGGCCGAGGCTTCGTCGCTCGACTGCAAGGTTCGTGGCGTGACGACACCGAGCCGCCCACGGCGCCCGGGCCCGAGGTCCATACGTTCACTCGAGTCGATGGCCGTGGCGCAGTGACCACCTCGCACTTCCCGTTCCGTGGCGGACTTACTCCCGAGCAACGACGCCAGGTCGCCGAGGGCATGCTCGCCACACGCAAGTCCGAGCTCCTCGCGGCCAAGCCCGGTGCGCGCATCACGACCTCGCCGCTCACCGGGAGTGGTGACGTCCTCGCGGGCACGCTGCAAGGGGAGGGGGCCGACATCGCGGTTCGCTTTTTCCTCCACGTCGACCCGACTGCCGCGATCGGCATCCTTTACTCGGAAGACGGCCCGCCCGAGTCAGAGGCAAAGGTCGAAGAGCGGTGGACCGCGATCCGCACCGCCTTCACGTTCTCGCAGGAGTGAGTGTTAGGCTGGCACGATGAAGGGCGCGTCGGGCGGACGCTCCGGTCTGTGGCTCGTGGCGGCCGCCGTGCTGGCAATCGGCGCTTGGGCGTTCTGGTCGACCACGCGGTCGGATGGAACGGGCGGTGGTGTGGCAGGCTCTTCGTCGAGCAGCGGCGCCGCTGCGGGGGCGGCGCCGTCGAGCGCGTCGTCGAGCGCAGCGCCCAAGGCGACGAACGCGGCGGCACCAGGCAGCCCGGAGTTCATCCGCAAGGTCCTCGACGACTACCGCGCCGCCGCGGCGTACCCGCCGTGGTCGCGCATTCACGACGACGGCACCCGCTACAAGATCGAGTGGAACAAGCCGGTCGTGAGCGAGCTGCCGTTCAGCGACAAGGTCGGCGCCGAGACGACCTACCACTTTGCCGCGGACCGCGCGCACGTGATGTTCGGCGAGACGCTCACTTCGTGGATCGAGGTGTGGGAGAAGGGCGATCCGAACAAGCGCCTGCCGGTCAACATCGTGACCGTCTGGGTGATGCTCACCGGGGGCGCCAAGCCCGGTCGCTCGGTGCAACTGGAGTACAAGGACGTCGCCGGTGACCGCCGGTACGTGAACAAGTTCGTTCCCTCCGCGTTCGCCGAGCTCAAGGAGCCGACGCAGGTCCGCATCGAGGCCGAAGTCGAGGTCGACGGCGTGAAGAAGCTGCTGGTGCGTGATTTCACCTATGCCCCGCGGCAGGTGCTCACCATCGTCGGCATCACGGATGCCATCGCCGACGGGTCGGTGGTGGTGAACCTCGAGGTCGACGTTCGCGACGCCGGGCTCTACACGTTCGAAGCGAACGTGTTCGACGCGACCGGTGCGACAGCGATCGCGTATGCAGACGTGAACCAGTCGCTCGCGGTCGGCAAGGTCGTCGTGCCGCTGAAGTTCTTCGGCAAAGCATTCCACGACGTGGGCGCCGATGGCCCGTATCTGGTGAAAGACTTCCGCGGATTCCTCCGTCCGTCGCCCTCGGCCAACGCGGCGAACATCTGGTGGAGCGATCCGCGATCGCACACGACCAAACCGTACAAGCGCTCCGAGCTCTCGGCCGCCGAGTGGGACTCCGAGGAGAAGCGCACCAAGATCAAGGCGCTCGAAGCGCTCGCGTCGGCGAGTCCCTCGGCCGGTCCTGCGCCGAGCGCGAGCCAGCCGAAGGAGATCCACATCGACGAGAACGGCGTCGCGCACGAGGTCCCGTGACGGTTTGGTTTTTGTACCTTTGTTAAGGTTCTGAACCGAGGGTTCAGAATCCGAACCGGCGGCGTCAACGATTTGAAGGAGTTGACGAAGATGCCGCCGAGGTCCGCCATTTGCTGAGCACGCGCGCCAATGCGCAAGCTCGTTGCCGCCCTCGCAGTCGCAGTTGCAGTTCCTGCCGCCGTGACCGTGGCCGCCGAGGCCCAGGCCGCGAACTACATCGTGTACCTGCATGGTCGCGGGTGGTCGTCGTGGAACGGTGAGACGGCGAACGTCGCCGGGTGGACCAACGTCACCTTCAGCTACAACGGCAGCGCGCGCATCAACGGTCCCGAGACCAACAGCACGGTCAAGAACGCCATCGCGAGCTACTGCGGCGCGGGCAACTCGTGCGTCGTGCACTGCTACTCGGCCGGTTGTTACCGCATGCTCAAGGCGGTCAACGATCTGCGTGCGAGCGGCAACACCGTGCCCGGCCTGTTGTGGGTCGAGGCGAGCGCTTCGGCCGCCGGCGGCACCAAGCTCGCCGAGGTGTCGACCAAGGGACTCACCGGGTTCCTCGCCAAGTTGCTCGGTCAGCAGGAGCAGGTCGACTTCGATCTGACGCCCGCCGTCGCGCGCAACACCTACGGCTACATCCAGGGCAGCGCGGGCGCGATCGTCTATCACGCAGCCGGCAACAAGGACATCTGCAAGAGCTTCCTCTGGGGCGCCGTCAAGCTGTGCTCCAACAAGTACATCGACGGGCGCGCCGACGGCGCGGTCGGCTTCGACTCCTCGTCGGGCGCGTCTGCGCAGGGCAGCTACTCGGACGGATGCGCCACCACGAAGTACCCATACCGCACCTACGACGCGCGTTCGGCGTGCGGAGGCGAGGGACGCGATCACTTCGGCATGCCGGGCTTCGGCTCGGCGACCATCGCCAACGTCCTCGGCGGGTGGTCGAGCGATCAAGGTCGCAATTGGAGCGACGACACCACCGGCATGCCGGACTGCAACGACGCCAACGGCGAGTGCGACGGCGCGTTCACCTACGCGAGCCAGAACTACAGCGCGACGACCGGGGGCACTCCGGTCGCCGGCTCGGTCGCCTCGAGCGCCTCGAACACCACCGGCTCGACGGCGGGCAAGACCTGCGCGGGCAAGTGTGGAAAGAACACCGGGCAGGGCTGCTTCTGCGACTCGATGTGCTCGTTCTACCACGACTGTTGCACCGACTACTTCGCGGCCAAGTGCGACGTCATCAACAACATGACGACCGGCGGTCCCGGCAAGACCGAGACGTACATCGGCGAGACCCCCGACTGGGGCTTCGGCGATCGTCGCTGGGTCGCCGACTGGAACGGCGACCGCAAGGCCGACTACTGCCGCGCGGTGGGCAACACCAGCGGCGCGGGCAGCTACATGATGTGCTCGCTGTCGACCGGCACCGGCCGCTCGGACGCGTACGTCGCGGCGATCGGCGACTGGGGCTTCGGCGATCGTCGCTGGATGACCGACTGGAACGGCGACGGCAAGGCGGACTACTGCCGCGCGGTGGGCAACTCGAGCGGCTCGGGCAGCTACATGTTGTGCTCTCTCTCGACCGGCACCGGCGCCAGCGACGCATACGTCGCGACCATCGGCGACTGGGGGTACGGCGACCGTCGTTGGATGATCGACTGGAACGGCGACGGCAAGAAGGACTTGTGCCGCGCGGTGGGCAACACGAGCGGCTCGGGCAGCTACCTCTTGTGCTCGCTGTCGACCGGCACCGGCTCGCAGGACGCGTATGTCGCGACCGTCCCCGACTGGGGCTACGCCGATCGTCGCTGGATGATCGACTGGAACGGCGACGGCAAGATCGACTTCTGCC